>Ga0315910_10000263_pt1 | contig 57713 bp, 48 predicted proteins | sample EdamamesoilMG_FD_204470 | JGI IMG/M metagenome (GOLD analysis project Ga0315910, IMG submission 204470) | Garden soil microbial communities collected in Santa Monica, California, United States - Edamame soil | ecosystem: Environmental > Terrestrial > Soil > Garden | place: USA: California... | reverse complement strand
CGACTAATGAAGACCCTTATCAAAGTTATTGTTGTAGTTGGACTTTTTGCTTCATCAACCACTTGGGCAAAACCCTTTGATGAAAGCACAACGGCAGCACATACCAAGCATAAGAATCTCTTCAAAGTAAAGACAGACAAGAAGTTTGTGGGAGCAACGGTCGAAGTATTCATGTCGAATGGATCACTGCTAACCTCCCAGAACATGCTGAAACGAAAAATGATCATCGACTTCGGTGATTCAAAAGGTGGAACCTACACCATTCGCCTGACAAAAGGCAATGACACAAAGGAGTTTCACTTTATAAAGAAATAACAACCCGGGTACCCTTGGCCGGTGTACCCAGCACGATATAGTGGGGTTGGTTTTAATCGGGTTCAGGTCGCTTCCAACAGAGGCGGCCTTTTCCTTTTTATACGGTTTATGCGCGAGATTCGGTGGATGGTTTTGAGATAATCCACAGCCCGATAAAGGTGATGAGTCCATTTACTATCAGAATCTCAATGCCAACCTTGTAGCCATTTAGCCATGAAGTTGCATTGGCGCTAATGAGGTATGACAGCACCGGAGAAATTAAACACACAATCGGCACCAACTTATCGCGTACCTGAAGTTTCGTAAATAATCCAAACGAGAAAAGACCAAGCAAGGGGCCATACGTGTAGCCTGCTACCTGCAATACTGCATCAATAACGGATCGCTCATTGATGGCTTTGAAGATCACGATGACGAGCAGAAAAAGTAACGAGAAGGCCAAGTGTACAATAAACTTTTGACGGCTCTTTACTTTTTCGTCTTTGTTCTGGAAATCCAGGAAATCAATACAAAACGATGTGGTTAGTCCGGCTAATGCGGAGTCTGCACTGGCGTACGATGACGCTGTAATGCCCAACAAAAAGAAAACACCAACCGCCAGTCCTAATTCGCCAAAGGCCAGGCGCGGAAATAGCTCATCGGTAGATGCCGGAATGGGAATATTATTTTTCGCGCTGTATAAATACAGCAACGCACCGAGCGTGAGGAAAAGCAGATTAACCACCACCAGAATGATGCTGAACCAAAACATATTTTTCTGTGCATCGCCCAGTGTTTTGCAGGTTAGATTTTTTTGCATGATTTCCTGATCCATGCCCGTCATGGTGATGGTGATAAAAGCACCACCCAGAAACTGCTTGACAAAAAACGAAGTTGAGTTTACGTCATCGAAGTAAAACATTCTTGCATACTCGCTCACCGAAATGGTGTTGATCATTTCCGGAATAGACATGCCTAGTCGTTCTGTAATTTGCCACACCGTAATACACACGGCTGTTACCAGGAAAATAGTTTGAAAGGTGTCGGTCCATACTATCGTTTTAATACCTCCTTTAAAAGTATAGACCCAGATGAGCGCAATCGTAGTGGCTACGGTAACATAGAATGGAACATTCCAGGCATCAAACAAAAACAGTTGAAGTACCGTGGCCGCCAGGTAAAGTCGAAGGGACGAACCAATGGTACGTGACACGATGAAGAAAAAAGCTCCAGTTTTGTATGACCAGAAACTGAATCGCTTTTCCAGGTAGGTGTAAATAGAGATAACATTCATTTTATAATACACCGGCATGAGTACACCAATGATGACCCAGTATCCTAGAAGATATCCCAATACAATCTGAAAATATCCGAAACCAATCTTGCCCACATTACCGGGAACAGAGATAAACGTAACCCCTGAAAGGGACGCTCCAATCATGCCGAAGGCCACCAGAAACCAAGGTGATTGCCTGTTTGCAGTAAAGAAGGTATTGGTATCCGCTCCTTTTGAGGTCAGTATGGAGATCATGATCAGTGCGCCAAAGTATGCGGCCATGATGGAAACCACGAGAATAGGGCTCATTACAAAATGTTTAGGGCGAGCAAAAAATCAGGAAATATGGTTAAATCCAAATGCAGAGTCAGGTTCTTGTGCGGTGGGTACACAAGCGGTTGATTTCCAATCCTTGAATTTCTTAACTTTGCTGTTCGCAAACCTAACCGGGTTATGAAAACAGGCTATCAGGAAGAAGTATTGACCGATGTTTTGGAAGTAGTAGAAACTACCGATCTGATGGATCTGGTTGTTTTCAATGATGATGTCAACACATTTGATCACGTCATTAACACATTAATAAAAGTCTGCAGCCATACACCTGAACAAGCTGAACAATGCACACTGCTTATTCACTTCAAAGGAAAGTGTGCGGTGAAAAGCGGAACATTTGAGTTTCTTCGTCCGATGCGTGAAGCGATTTGTGAAGCTGGCATCGATGCCCGCATTCTATGATTGTCGTCAACCTTTAATTTTCGTTTGTGGAGTTTCCATCCAGACTTATTGAAGAAGCCGTAAACCAGATTGCCAAGCTGCCGGGCATCGGAAAGAAAACGGCACTCCGCTTAGTCCTGCATCTTATCCGCGACAAAGAAGAAAATACGTTCACCCTCACAGACGCGTTGAATAAACTTCGCACCAACATCCGGTTCTGCCATACTTGCCACAACATTTCTGACACCGATACGTGCTCTATCTGCAGCAGTCATAAACGCGATCGCTCCATTCTTTGCGTGGTAGAAGATGTAAAAGATGTGATGGCCATTGAAAACACAGCCCAATACAACGGACTGTATCATGTATTGGGTGGAGTGATCTCGCCAATGAATGGTGTGGGGCCTGCCGATCTCAAAATAGAATCGCTTGTGAACAGGCTCAATAACGGACAATCGGATATCAAAGAACTAATTATGGCCCTCAGCCCAACCATGGAGGGCGACACCACTGCGTTCTATATCAACAGGCGCATAAAAGATACGGACGTGAAAGTAAGTGTCATTGCACGCGGTGTACCGGTAGGCGGAGACCTTGAGTATGCCGATGAGATTACCCTCGGCCGAAGCATTACGGGCCGCACACTTTTTGGATAGCGGGGTTACCGTAGTTAGTGTAATTCAAACTGATCTGATTGACTTCCTGAAAACTGAAATGAGTAACTACCTTTCGTTAGCATAATTTGATTTTTTCAGCACGCGCTTATTCTTCCATCTTCGGATTTTAATTCTTTTCTTTGCTCGCTTTTTATCATTCAACCATCACCATGAAACAACTTTCGAATCGTATTGAAGCCATTCAGGAATCGGCCACACTCGCGATGGCTGCCAAAGCACGTGAATTCAAAACACGTGGTATAGATGTAATCGGTCTTAGCCTTGGCGAACCAGATTTTAAAACTCCTGCGCACATCTGCGAAGCCGCCAAGAATGCCATTGACGAAGGAAAGTATTTTGCGTACCCTCCGGTAGCCGGGTATCAGGATTTGCGCGAAGCCCTTGCTGCGAAATATCAGAAAGAAAATAACGTACCGTACAAAGCCGAAAACATTGTTGTATCCAATGGCGCTAAGCAGTCGATTGCCAATGCAATGCTGGCCCTCATCAACGCAGGCGATGAAGTAGTAGTCTTCTCACCGTACTGGGTAAGTTACGATGCGTTGGTACGCCTGGCCGAAGGAACTCCTGTAATTGTAAAAGGTGGAATTGAAAACGACTTTAAAGTAACAGCCGCTCAACTGGAAGCTGCCATTACTTCAAAAACAAAATTGATCATCTTCTCTTCACCGTGTAACCCGACCGGTTCTGTCTTCTCGAAAAAAGAATTGCAAGACATTGCTACGGTAGTATTGAAGCACCCGAACCTTCTGGTTATTGCCGATGAAATTTATGAGCTCATTAATTTTACAGGCGAACAAGTAAGCATCGCTTCTTTTCCTGGCATGTTCGACAGAACCATTACGGTAAACGGATTTGCAAAAGGTTTTGCCATGACCGGCTGGCGCGTGGGCTACATTGCAGCGCCAAAATGGATTGCCGATGGCTGCAACAAAGTACAAGGACAAGTTACATCTGCCAACTGCTCCATCGCCCAGCGTGCAGCCCTTGCTGCCGTTACCGGAGATATTGAACCAACCAACAAAATGGTAGCCGAGTATCGTAAACGAAGAGACATTGTTTACAACCTGCTGAAAGAAATTCCCGGTGTGAAGGCTAACTATCCTGAAGGAGCTTTCTATTTCTTCCCCGATGTAAGCTCTTACTATGGTAAATCAGACGGAACCACCACAATTAAAGATGGTGATGACTTCTGCCTGTATATGCTGGAGAATGCCCACGTATCGCTGGTGCCCGGTGGTGCTTTTGGGGATGACAATTGTGTTCGTCTCTCGTATGCGGCTTCTGAAAAAGATCTGGTAGAAGCATTGAAGAGAATAAAAGACACCTTGGCCAAGCTGAAGTAACAAGACTTTTGTACAAGCTATACGTATAGACGGATGAATACCGTCTATACTTCTTTCCTACTTAAACACTCCTTTACTTGGTACTGTTGTTACTCTTCGAACTGTTTTTCGAGGGGAGCAACTTTTTCCAGGTCTTTCAAAATTTTCTTATCCAGGGGAGTTTCTTTAATAACATTGTAGTTATTCCAAAACTCCTTGTTGTAGGGATAATCCTGATATTGCAATCCGTAGTTGCGCATACGCTCAGTGCTACCCACCCGCAGGCTGGTATTGGCATGCACTTCGTTAATCAATAAATCCTGAATCAACTCGGTTTCAAACTTCAATTGTTGTGTGGTGGCTTCATACCAGCGCTCGTGTGTGGTAACGCGCAGATAATTCAAAAACATTTTACCTTCTACTTTCCGAAAATCAATCACCTTATGATAACGGATGTATTTGCTCACCAGATTTTTTCGCTTCGCCAAATCCTCACCCGTATTACTGATCTCAAACTCGATATGAATAATGGAATAGTCCTCCTTATCTACAAATACCTTCAGGAAAAATTCGCGGGCATACGAAATCACAAAAATCTTGCGACCATTATAGTATGAATCCTTTTCGCGTTTCGTGTGCTCGAAGAAAGCATCCTCCATGTCGAACTGATGATAGCGCACATCGTTGTGCAGCAACAGATCTTCCAGCAGATTGTGCTGACCGAAGTAAGGCGTAAAGCGGCTTTCGTACCCCAGACTCTTTCGTACCTCCACCAGCTTAACACGCTCACGAAGCTTGGATTTATTGCGTGGCTCCTTATAGTTCTCATCGTAAATTTTCACCGCAGCCTCCAGCAGGGCAATGTGTGTTCCGCCCACCTTCTTCACATCGCGGTAAAACCCATCGAGCATAAAGGGCTGCATCGGGTAGTTTTGTTCGATGCGTTCAAGGGCCAGCCGAAATACTTCTGCGGCTTTCAGGGAATCTACTACTACTACCTCGTCAAGAACCTGCGTTGATTTTTTCATCAGTATGGTGCGCACAGTTCCATCCAGCAACGACCAGATAGGAGCCTCAAAGTTCTCGTAACCCAGCATGCTAATCACCAGAATTTCGTTGCGATACTCCGAAGGAAAATGAAAGTCGAATTCCCCTTGCAGGTTAGTAACGGTACTTACCGGCCTGTTCTTAATAAAAACAGAGGCGAAGGGCAATGGCCCACGATCGTCCTGATCTAGCACACGGCCCTGCAAGGTCGTTTTTTGGGCTGCTGCCGGAAGGAAGTACAGCACCAGCATGGCAATCAAAAAATGTCGCATTAACAGCTTATTGGATATTCAATTTGCTCATTAACGCACTTCTTTCAAACGGCTTGTAGGATATTCCCCGAAATTGAAGATTTATCGCCAATAATCTCATTCTGAACGGTTTTCATTTGAATCCCGTAACTTTAATGCTCAATTTACCCGGCTTGAAAATTATTGAGAATATACCGCGTATCTGGAAAAGGGCATACCTGGTTCTTTGCATTTGGTACGCGATGAACTACGCAGTTGGAACGATCATCGAGTGGAAACTTGAAAACCCGAACACTTACATTTTCTGGAATGCCCTCTACCTGTTTGAAGCCCTTTGTGTACTCATTATTGGTATTCTGCTCTACGCCAACTGGCTATTCAAATTCAGTGTTTATGTGCAAGTAACAGGCCATATTGCCGGGGCCATGATGCACTTTATGGTGATGGGCACACTCTCCTACTATCTCGAAGATCATGTAGAAGGCTACATCGGATGGGATTTCTGGAAAGCACACATTGTGGGACTCCTGAAGTGGGAAGGTCTTCACTTTCACGATCAATACATCATCACCATTGGTGTATACTATGTAATCCGCTACTTTCAGGGCGTGCAGAGTCGCGAACAAGAGAAAAGTGAACTTACGCTGAAGAATCGCGAAATGCAGATATCGCTGCTGAAGTCGCAGATCAATCCGCACTTTCTTTTCAATACCTTGAATTCAATCAATACATTGATCGGTTCCAGCAAGGAACAAGCCCGTAAGGTGATAACCCAATTGTCTGATATTTTCCGCTATGCGTTAGATTCGCATGGCGACCAAATGGTGAAGTTGATTCATGAACTTGATTTTATCGACAACTACGTGCGCATTCAGCAGGTGCGTTTTGGCGACCGGCTAAAGTTTGTAAAGCAAGTAGACTTCTCGTGCCTTAGTGTTCATATCCCTCCCATGATTCTTCAGCCCTTGGTGGAGAACTCGGTAAAGTATGGCATCTCGCCAAAAGAAGATGGCGGCACCATTGTGCTCACCGTAAAACGCTTTAACAGTATGATCTTTTTCGAAGTGAAAGACGATGGTCTGGGATCGAACGCCAAAAAAGTAATGGACGGAAGCTCATCCGGAGTGGGCATGAAAAACACTGATGAGCGATTGAAAAATATTTTCGGAGCAGGCTCTGGGCTGCGCATCCGATCGAATGAGTGGGGGTATTCCGTTAGCTTTTTTATTCCGTTTGAAAGCGATGAACGCGATGAGGCCATTGTGGAATTAAAAAGTAAAGCTGTTTGATCACACTGCTCTTAAATTAAGTATAAAGCAATAAACCACATACATACATGAACATTACCTGCGTCATTGTAGACGATGAAAAACTGGCTCGTGACTTATTACAAGAGTACCTTCAACAACTTCCCAACATCCAGGTTATTGCCGAATGCTCCAAAGGCAAGGAAGCAGTAGAAACCATCGACAAGGAAAAACCCGATCTTGTTTTTCTTGATGTGCAGATGCCGGGCATGACGGGCTTTGATGTGCTCGATGAAATCACGCACGATCCCTACGTTATCTTTTGTACAGCCTACGACCAGTATGCCATCAAAGCGTTCGAGAAAAATGCAGTGGACTACATTCTGAAGCCGCTCGATCAGGAACGTTTCAAGCTGGCTGTTGAGCGGGCCATCGCACGCATGAAAATGGAACAAAACAATGTGGGCGAGTTGCTGCGTAATCTGAAAACTGAAAACAAAAGCTCATACGACTCGCACATCTTTGTGCAGAAATCAGAGAAACTTCTCAATCTTCCCGTGGATGAAATTGTTTACCTGGAAGCCTCCGGTGACTACACCATTCTTACTACCAAGAATGATCAGTTCGTAAGTTCTTCCGGAATCGGCAAGCTGGAAGAAATTCTCAATCCGGAAATTTTCATTCGGGTACACCGCAGCACCATCATCAACATCAACAGCCTGAAAGAAATTGAGAAACATTTTAATGGCGGTATGGTGGTGAAGATGCAAAACGGAAAGAGCTTTCCGGTAAGCCGCACGTACGCCAAACTTATTCGCAAGAAAGTAGTATAAGAAACACGTTACAACGAATCGTGAGGGTATAGACGGGCAATCATCCGTCTATACTTTTTCCCACTTAGGCCATCAATTTCTCAATGATGTTGTCTACACTGATACCGTCAGCTTCTGCCTTGAAGTTTCGAACAATGCGATGACGCAGCACGGGTTTAGCAATAGCCTGTACGTCTTCAATATCAGGTGAGTATTTTCCATTTAGCAAGGCATTGCATTTTGCACCCAACACCAAGTATTGTGATGCCCGTGGGCCAGCGCCCCATTCAAGATACTCGGCTGCCAGCGGTGAGCTGCCGGGTACATTAGGTCGTGTTTTAGTAGCCAGCCCCACTGCGTATTCAATTACATTATCCGTTACCGGTACTCTGCGAACCAAATGTTGAAACGATGCAATCTCTTCACCGGTCAATACTTTGTTCACTGTTTTGGGTTCATCTGAAGTAGTACTCTTCACCACCTCCACTTCGTCTTTAAACTGCGGATAGGTTAACCAGATGTTGAACATAAAACGATCTAACTGGGCTTCTGGAAGCGGATAGGTACCTTCCTGTTCAATCGGGTTTTGTGTAGCCAGTACAAAAAACGGACGCGGCAGGTCATAGCGCTGGCCTGCAATCGTCACAGCATACTCCTGCATCGACTCCAGCAATGCGGCCTGTGTTTTCGGAGGTGTTCGGTTGATCTCGTCCGCTAAAATGATGTTGGCAAAAACAGGACCTTTCACAAATTTGAAGTTCCGCTCCTTGTCCATCGTTTCAGCGCCAACAATATCCGATGGCATCAGGTCGGGCGTAAATTGAATTCGCTTGAACTGAAGATCGAGGGAAGTGGCAATGGTTTGAACGAGCAACGTCTTAGCCAAACCGGGCACACCAATTAACAGCGAGTGTCCCTGACAAAAAATACCGGTAAGTACTTGCCGAACTACTTCCTCTTGCCCGATTACGACTTTGGAAATTTCGGTTCGAAGATTTTTGTACGCTGCTGCCAGTGCATTGGCGGCTTCAACATCGGAGGAAAACTTTGTCATTGTCGCTCATCTAAAATTCCACAATAGTCGTAGGTAGGATCAATATTGATAAACACATCTTTCCTTGCCTTTGCAAACCACTTCTGAAGTATCTTATCTTTTTTCTCGTTTAATGCCGCAGCCTGAATACGCGACCAGTCATCTTCCAACGATGCCTGATGCGGAGGAATTCTGGATTTATAAAATAATATCCGCACAGCATCTTTGCCTTGGTCGGTGCGATACGCTAACGGCTCAGAGATATCGCCTACTTTCATCGAATCAAGTTTGAAGAAAATAATCGGATCGAGTTCGTCTACCATCAGTTTGGTTCCACCATCCTCGCTGCTAAAGAAACCTCCGTTACCTTTTGTGGCTACATCATCGGAATATTCCTTGGCTGCTCTCTGAAATTTGATTGTGTCGTTTATAATCAAAGTACGAATACTATCCAGGTACCGCACAGCATTCTGAAGATCTTGTGGAGACGGCTTTGGTGAAATCAGAATGTGGCGCGAACGATACTCATTTCCTCTTCGCTCCTGCAATTGCATGATGTGATATCCAAAGGTGGATTTGAACGGCATGGAGATTTCATTCGGCTTAAGTTTGAATGCCATCGCCTCGTACTCAGGCACCATGCGGCCACGCGATGACCATCCCATTTCTCCACCATTCTGCAGTACGCTTGGATCGTCAGAGTATTTTTTAGCGAGGGTGGCGAAATCTTCGCCTGTTAAGATCCGGTTACGAATACCCATCAACTCGGCTTGCGTAACTTCATTTTGCGCTTTGCCTACTTCGGCCGTCTTAACAATTTGCGCTACTTCTACTGATGCAGAAAAGTAGGGCAGTGTATCGATCTTGTAAAAAAACTTTTTCACTTCGGCTGGCGTAACGGTAATGCCTTCCGTCATGACATCCTCCATTTTTCGAACGATCATCTGTTCGCGAATCTGTTCACGCAGCTCCAGTCTGATCTGCTCCAGAGTTTTGCCGTACATTTTTTCCAACTCATCGGGTGTTTGACCCGATTGCGCCAGAATCATATCCATTCGATTCTGTGTGTTGTTATCCACCTCCACATCAAACACCATTACGGAGTCAATCTCGGCCTTAGCCAGCATCAACTTGTTTCGCGTTAGCATGGCAAGGTACTGGCAGCGCACCTGCTGTGATGGCGATCCTCCGTTGGTGAGGTAGTCCTGATAGGCTCGTTCCAAATCCGATTTCAGAACAATATAATTATCAACCTTCACAATGATTTCGTCTACCACAAAACCTTTTGGTGCTTCCTGTGCCAATCCCTGAAATGCTGTTGCCAGCATCACCAGGATAACCGTTGCTTTTAAAATTCCCTTCTTCATATTATCTGACAATCTCAAATTCATTCTGATCTAGTGCATTGTTGTATACTTCATCCTCCAACCGCTTGGCAAGCTCAACTTTGCGTTTGGTTAAAATAATATTCCGGATATCGTCCTTTACAAACTCGAGCGGTGATACGTTGTCGGATATACGGTATTGGTCTACTTTTAAAAAGTAGAGGTATGTATCGTCTGAGGTTTCGTAATAGGGGTTCGATTTCAAAAACTGAATCTTATTTGGAAATTCTGCCAGGGGCGAGTTTCGTACAAGCTCGTCAAAAACCATCCAGGTGGAATCTGAAATGTGATAGGCGGCCGAAAAGCTGAGGCAATATGATTTTAATTCCTTGTCTTCTTTTTCGCCATCGGAAAAAATAAGGTCTTTAAGTTTTTCTGTACGGGGAGCATTTTTAGGCACCTTAATAAACGTACCCTGCACAATGTTTTGCTTCAACATGAAGTTGTCGATGTTATCGTTGTAGTACGTTTCAATTTCGCTCTTGTTCACCAGGGTATCCAGGTGTTGATCGACATAGTAGGCCTGGTACTCGTACGCGATGATGCTGTAGCGGTAGTCCAGCACTTTGCGCTCTACTTCGGCTTCGTTTATATTCATTTTGCGCGCAGCCTCCTGAATGAGGAGTTGTTTTCGTACCCAACTGTTTACGTAAGCTTCAATCAGTTTGGCGCTGTCTTCCTTTGTGGTGCCGGGCGATACTATTCCGTCTAACTCATCTTTATAAATATAGGTTGTATTGACACGTGCCACCGCGATTCTGTTTTCACCGTCAAGCTGATCGCGCTTCATTTGAATCAACTCGCAACCTGCCAGAACCGTCACCATCATGATGAAGGTAAAAGCCTTTCCAAACCCGGCTCGGATGTTACGGCTGAAGCTGCTGTAGTACGTATTGCTTTCCCTTCTCATTTACTTTTACCGGGTATTTCTTCCTGAGCTGGTCTAACCAGTTTTTTTCCAGGTACGTCTGATAATCGGATATTACTGTGGGTCTTGCCTCTTCAAACGACATATCGCCCGCGGGTAGTATCTCTTTTAGCCACGCAAGGTAATACATTCCATTGTTTTCCGAAGGGTGAATTCCGGCTGTCCAGGGTACCTTTTGCAATACCGCCTTATCTTTCTTTTTATAATAACCCGACTCGGTTTTCACTTTGTTCTGGGTTATATATTCCCTTATTTTTTTGTCGTCTCCAAGCTGCAGTAATGGCAGAAGTCCGCTGGCAATTTCTTGCGAACTAGCCTGGTATAATGCAGCGTCAGTGCGTTCTCCTGCCTGGTAAGAAGACTTGTGGGTATCATAATACTGACGCTGCCCGGTTGAATCTTCCGATGCTTTGTTCCACACTTCATCTTCCATGATTTCAAAGAGCAGTATTCCTTCGTAATACTCCTGTAGCAGGAAGGTATAATCCGGATTCTCCTGAACGATCTTCTCTTCCTGCTTCTGAGAGATGCAGGCATCTACATAATTGTTGTACAACTGCTCTAAATATTTTTCGGGTGTACCGGCCGTTCGCTGCTGATGTGCCTGTGTGTAGGTAAGAAAATCGCTAACATAGTAATGATTTCCCTTCAGTAAAAACAACGACTGCTTTGAAGCATTTGGATATACCGGTTTCCAGGTGCCCTTTACAAGATTACTGTCGGCCAGGGTAAACACGCTGGTTTTGGTTGGCAGATTTTCATTGAACTGAAACTCCCTACGTAACCGCGTCTGCAAGGCTTGCTTCGATACCTGCGTGCGTTCGTCACGGGCAATCTTGTTTTTTAGTGAGGTGCTTAAATCTTCGAAGGAGGCGAGTGGAATTTTAGATTCCAGGCGCATAATGTGCCAGCCGTATTGGGTTTGAAAAGGATCGGAGATTTCGCCTGGCTTGGTAAGCGAAAAAGCTACTCGCTCAAATTCCGGTACACTACCCATCATGCCCACGCCAAAAGGACGAAGCCGTCCGCCACTATCCTTTGATCCGGGGTCTTCCGAAAATTGTTTGCAGAGTTCTTCCCACTTTACTCCAGCCTGAAGCTGATCATAAATATCGAAGATGGTGTTCTTTGCCTTTTCATTGTCTTTATCATCACCTGTACGAATCATAATGTGCGATACTTCCACCTCACCGCTGGCGGGTCTGCGATCAATAACATAAACAAGATGGTAGCCAAAGCGTGTTCGTATCGGCATACTGATGTCGCCAACAGGAGTTGTGTAAGCAGCTGTTTCAAACGGAAACACCATCTGCAAGGCCGTAAAATAACCCAGGTTACCCCCATTGGATTTAGCGGAGGGGTCATCCGAATAGGTTCGTGCGGCTTGTTCAAAATTTAATCCAGCTTTAACCTTCTCGCGGATCTCCATACTTTTTTGGTAGGCCACCAGCGTATCTTGTGGCAGTGCATCAGGCTTTACAGAAATCAAAATATGGGCGGCACGTACTTCCTGCTTCATGCGGTTGTAGGTAAGGCGAACCAGGCTGTCAGTCATTCGCGCATCTGGAAGAAAGGGTCTTCTTAACTCTTCTTTATATTGATTAAACTCTTGTGTAAAGGCGGTAGTAGTGTCCAATCCGCGCTTACGTGCTTCTTTTACTTTGAGCTTGAAATTGACGAAGAGGTCCAGGTACTCTTCGATCTTTGCCGCTGTAAAGTCTTCTTTGGTCTGGTGATTTTTCTTGTAGAGGTAGATGAATTCATCAGCCGGAGTTGGATCACCCTTTAACGTAAATAGAGTTTTGGTCTTGGTGTTTTTGGATTGCTTCTTAGCCTGCGCGAAACTCCATGTGGCTATCGCACTGCAAAGTACTATCAGAACTATGCGTTTTATCATACTAACCGGTTCAGCAAATTGATTATTGGAAATTAACGGATTTGGTGAGGCGACAAATATTTCTGCCGCTGCTTTTTTGATATTCAATTTTGTCCATGATGGATTTCACCAGGCGAATGCCCAAACCACCTTTCCGTTTTTCGTGAATGATGTTATTGAGTTCGGGTTCATGAAATTGATTGATGTCGAAAACCGTTCCGTCATCGATGATTTCAAAAACAATAGGATTCTGTTGGGTTACATGAATGTGCAGTTCGAAGAGATCGTCAGGATTGCAGTGATGCGCATGGATCATCAGGTTTGAACACATCTCGTCCAGGGCCAGCACAATTTCGCTCACTGCCAGGTCGGGCACCGCATGTTTCTTGAGCGATGTCCGAATGAAATCGCGAACACCTTTAAGGTTCTCGATGCTGCATCCAACTTTATACTGGTAGTTCATGAAATTAATTGCTTTGCTTCCCCTTTATCCTTCCCGATTTTCAGCAGCTCGTTTAACCCCAGGATGCTGAATGTGTTCAATACACGCTCGCTCATGCCAAACAACACCATGCTGATGTTGCGGTCTTTGAACTCTTCGATGTACGACATAAACACCCCTAACCCTGCGGAGGATATGTACTCCAGCGCACTGCAGTCAACCAGGATTTTTGTAAATCCTTCTCCCACACTTTTTGCAATTGCCAGGTCAAGCTCAATGGAAGAGCTGGCATCAATTTCACCTACTAGCGCGATGACGTCCGCACCATCTTCCTGTAACCTTTTGATGTGGATCATAAAGTATTAACGTTAATCATATTTTTATGTTTGCTCCATAACCCACCCGAGTGGTTATGATTTTTATCATTTAAACTTGACAATCATGGTTGTATAATCATCATTAATATTTTCCGTTCCTGAAAAAGCGTACAACTTTTTAATCAGATGATCCTGAATTTCCTTCGGAGTCTGGTCTTTTGCCTCGTCTACTACCTGGGCCAAACGGTCGTATCCAAACTCATCGCCTTTATTGTCCTTTGCCTCCGTAATACCATCGGTGTATAACACCATCAGGTCGTTTGGTTTGTATTCAAATTCGCAGGCCTGAATAAAATTGCTGTAGCTTTTGTTGCGCACCATGCCCAGGGCAATACCTCTATCTTTGAAGTATTCGTGCGATTTTTTCACGGCACAGAAATACAACACCGGGCAGTGACCAGCACGGGCGTACCGGATCTTTTTAGTTTTTGTGTTGATCACAAAATACGTTGCCGAAATAAATGAGCCGCGCTCGAGACAGTAAATCAACGCCTGATTTGCGCGGATCATAAATTCATCGGGCTCGATTTGCTGCTGCGCCAGACTGTGAAAAATTCCTTTCATCTGCGACATGTGAAAGGCTGCGGTGGTTCCTTTGCCCGACACGTCAGCAATGATGATCGAAACCAGGTGATCATTGATTCGGGTTGTGTCGTAGTAATCGCCCCCTACTTCATCGGCAGATTCTGAAAATGCTGCGATCTCGAAGTCATCGTCTTTCTCCAATACTTCCGGGAGGAGACTCTTTTGAACAGTTTTGGCAATTTTTAGTTCCTCTTTGTAGCGTTCGTTCTGCAGTGCCTCTTCCATTAACCGGAAATTCTCTACGGAAATTCCAGCCTGGTTAGCAAACGTAGAGACGATTTTGGTCATCTCTTTATTGAATCCTTCTGGTAATTCTTTTAACAAGGCCAGTGTTCCGATGTTATCACCCTTCACATAAATCGGAAATGCGAGAATAGAACGGAAACGAGAACCTTTCAGCGATGCCAGGTGCTTGGAAAGATTTCTAGTTTTGTCGCTGCCCTGATCCAACACACCTTTAACATTATGCGACTTTAAATGTTCGATGATGTCGTGCGCTTCGGTTTCTTTTATTTTATAGGTAAATATTTTTGACTTACTGCTGTTGATTTCCAACCAGGCCGCATCGGCAAACACCGTACTGACAGAGGTTTCTAATAAAATATTGTAGACACTATCCTCACTCTGTTCGGTTTGAATCGACTGGCTTATGCGTTGAAAGTTTACTACTTCTTCAAGCTTCTGCTCAAATACGGATGTTGTTGGAAGATTGAAAAGAATTACCAGAAAGGAGAAGACGCTGTATATGGTTACAAAAACAATCAGCGATAAAATAAAAATATGAATGCGATAATCCGTAAACGTGGAGTGAGCCGCATGAATATCGGCAGCCAGCGAACTGTTTGTGAATACAAAATACAGTAAGTAGAAGATCGTTAGTAAAAGCAACAACAAACTCGTCCACTTCTGGCGAAAGTTGAGGTAGGCCACCCACTTCATGTTTCCAGAAAGCACTAAGCCCACCACTACAAAAATGCTGAGGAGTGTTGCGTACACCCACTCTACCAAAGGAATTTTAAAACTGTTATAAAGAAGTGTTAGCAGAATTCCAACCTCAAAGAATGCCCACAAGCGCAACAACCACTTCGACTTTTGATAGAGGATCAAACGCTTCCAAACGGTAAAGGCCATCAATAAAAATCCAACCATCAACCCCAGGTTGATCATGTAGATCAGATCTTTGAAAACCACATGGGTGGTTAGTTTGGTAGACCCCAACAGGTTTTCCGCAAGGCGCAAGGCAAGCGACACTACGGTGGCTACCAGCCCGGTGGCAAAAACCCTCCAGAGTAAATCAACAAAGTTGAGCACATCATCGCGTTCTATTTTCAACTTGTAGTAATAGAAAATAGAAAGGATAAACAGGTTGAGGATGATGCCCGGGAGCCAGGTTGGTATGTCTGGCTTGATGTTGTTAACCGAACTGAAAAGGACCGAAATATCGGTGAATACCAAGGTCAGCCAGGTGATAACACCGACTGTAAAGAGTAAGCGGGTAATGGCCTTGGTTCGCACGATCGATTTTTAGCAAAAAAATAAGCCAATCCTGAGATTGGCCTACAATTATAGGAATAATACGAAGATTTATTCAACCACAATTTTCTGGGTGAGCAGCAGGGTTGGTCCGGCTTTGATGATGTACACCCCGACTGGCAAAGGAGTACTCATCTCCAGTTCTTCCTTAAATAGCCCCGGGGTTTTAACCTCAAATGTTTGCTCCAGTATCCGCTGACCTTTCATATTGATTAGTTGAACCGGCATGGAATTAACCCCCTCCAGGCCTCTTACTTCAATGACAATTCGCTTGCCTTCCGATGGGCTTGGGTAGGCGTGCAGGGACGCCATACTAGTGCCTGTATAATCGATAACCTGAATGTTGGAGAAAGTAAACTTGCCATCAAAATCAGTTTGCCTGAGTCGATAGTATGAGCGGCCGAAATAAGGATAATAGTCTACGGCCGAGTACCGGTGAACATCGTGCGTAGTACCCTGACCGTCGCGCTTCACCACCTCCTCAAAACTTTCAAGGTCAGAGGTTTTTTCAATGGTGAAGAAGTCATTGTTCAGCTCCGAAGCGGTTTCCCAGGTTAAATTGACCTTATCGTTTTCAAGCCTTGCATCAAAAAAGTTCAACAGAACCGGAAGCGGATTATTGGGATATCCTAAGGACCCAAATGTAAACGGACTAAAGGATGAAACCGCACTTGATGTAACCGAACCAGTAGTGATGGGAAGTGAAGAGATCGCAGATCGACCAGCGGATGTCCAATTTGTTCCATTGTAACGTGCGACAATCAGATCAGTTGTAGTGATATCATCAATCTCACTGCGGGTATTACTTTCCCAGAAAAGTTGAACCGTTGCATTTCCTCCTGCTGTTCTATCAAGAGTCCAATATTCTTTACCACTGGCATTGTCCATTGAACCATCATTGGAAAGACTAGAATATGGTGAAAAGAAATATTGTGCCGTAAACGTTGAAACACCTGTAGGAACAACAGCTATTCGCGCCCAAACAGTGCCATCACCTGTTGGAAAAGTGTATGCGGTTGATCCAACTCTTTGAATTGGGCCATCAACAAAGCTATCAGCATCACCACTGTTTGTCGTAACTCCATTATTTACAATAACCATTGCTGATGAGGATGAATTTATTACCCCCTGTGTTAGCGTTAACCCTGTACCAGTAGTACCCCCTAAGATAAAATTACTACTCAAGTTCAAGCTACCACCTGGTTTGTTAACAACAACATTGTGAAAAGTCTCCCCTCCAGCTAACACAGTGCTTAAGGTCTGATTCCCACTCCCATTAAAGGTTAACACACCAGAGCGCTGAGCAAATGGATCAGCATTGGTGCTTGTAACGGTCCAATTACCACCAACGGAAAGTGCGCGGTTAAAAGTCGTCACATCAAACTGAGCAAGCCCGGAAATAGAAAGATTTCCGTTAACAGCAAATGCCGCTTGCATGGTCTTTATTCCTGAATTGGAAAGGGTAAGGTTGGAATATGCATCCTGAGGAGTAATAATTGATTGATCCCCTCCAAGATTGTAGTTAAAGGTATTGGTTCCGTTGTTACAAAAAAGTCTGGCATTGGCAAAAGTTGTTCCCGCGAAATTCCAGGTGGACCCGTTCAAATTGTTAAACGAACTTCCCGCAACACTATTAACAAAGTTTGAAGTTTGGTTGATTGTGCCACTATTATTCAGGGTAAAATTGGCACTGTTGGTATTAATTGTTGCCACCGTTAAAGTGCCTGTTGATGCGTTTGTGAAAGTATTGCCATCGTCAGCATTATCATTTACGATAAGATCGCCAGCTGTCAGTGTTCTGTTATTTGTAAAGGTGGCGTTCGTTGTGTTGAAATTGAGATCATCGGTAATCGTTAAAGTTCCTGTCAAACTATTGGTGATCGTTGCGGCACTGCTTACCAGGAAATCATCCGCTGTAGTTATGTTTCCTGTTCCACTTATTGTCAATGTGGGCGCCCCGGTGATCGAGATGTCCCCAATAAGAAGTGCGTTAGCATTACTACTATTAACCGTTAACCCCACAGCCGCAGCAACCGGAAAAACAATGGACGCTCCTGTATTTCCATTGTGATTGATCTGTGCCGTGTTGGAAACCGTAACCGAACCTCCACGAGAAACATTCAGGGCTACGTTATTGGTAGTCCACCGCAGGGTAGATGAATTCTGAACCGTAATATTAATAGCACTGGAAGCACCCGTAATACTCACAACATCACTATTCCCAACCACAACATTCGTCGTATTGTCTGGCGTACAGGCGCAACTTACTCCGTTCAAAGCTACAGTGGACCAAGTTCCGCTCGTTCCCCAATTACCTCCACCATTTCTCGAATACAATGTAGATACCTGAGTAATTTCAACGTCATCAACTCGCATCATATTAGGATATCCTCCTGTACTCCCAGCAGTATTCTCCATTCCCCTCACAATGATTTGAACGCTCGTGCCGGTTAAAACAATACTGGCCTGTGAGGTGATGTTGTAAGCTCCGGTTTGTCCTAGCGCTTCGCCAAACAAAACTTCCGCTCCACCATTTAACTTATAATATGCCCGAACATAGTCCCCAGAACCACCATAGTAGGACACAAGAGAAATGTCGAGAGCTGCCTGACCTGTACTAGAAATATCAACCACACTACTTGCCCAAACTCCCTCGTTACCAGTTTGATTTATGGAGAATCTGTTATAGAAATAGTTTTGTCTTGAAAAACTCGCGGCTCCACCTGAAGGTGTTGTGGTAACAGACCAGGTTCCGCCTGGAGTACCAGCCGCTGTTCCACTTGTAGCTCCATTGGCCTCTCCTTCGAAATCCTCAAACCAACGCTGTATGCCTTGGCCGTGTCCAACAAAGAACGAAAAAAATAAAATCTGAAGCAGTAGAAGTCGTTTCATAACACAAGGACCTTAAGGACTGACTAGCTAGTAAACTGTTTGAAAATCAATAAAACCATTAAAGTTAATCAAAATCTTACTTCCTGCTATAATTGGGCGCCTCGCGGGTGATCTGAACATCGTGGGGATGGCTCTCTGTAACTCCTGCCGAGGTTATCTTAACAAACTTTGCATTCTTGAGTTTATCCACATTTTTAGCTCCGCAGTAGCCCATGCCAGCCTTCAAACCACCCACTAACTGATAAAGTACTTCAGAGACCAATCCTTTGAAAGGCACCCTTCCAGAAATACCTTCGGGTACGAGTTTCTTAACATCGTCTTCAACATCCTGGAAGTAGCGATCCTTGGAGCCATCTTCCATGGCCTCGAGTGAACCCATACCACGGTAGGATTTGAATTTTCTTCCTTCGTAAATGATCACCTCGCCCGGGGCTTCTTCAGTTCCGGCCAGCATGGATCCTACCATTACACTGTCAGCACCGGCTGCAATGGCTTTTACAACGTCCCCGGAGAAACGAATTCCTCCATCGGCAATAATTTTTGTGGGTGAACCTTTCAGTGCTTTTGAAGCTTCGTAAACCGCAGAAAGCTGCGGAAGGCCAACACCAGCCACTACGCGTGTTGTACAAATACTGCCAGGGCCAACACCGACTTTAACTGCATCGGCTCCAACTTTGGCCAGTGCCTTGGCAGCTTCTCCTGTAGCAATATTTCCAACAACCATATCCAACTCCGGATACTTCTTCTTTACTTTTTTAGCGGCATCCATCACCCCTTTGGAGTGGCCATGTGCCGTGTCGATACTGATGATATCCACTCCGGCTGCGCGCAATGCATCGATCCGATCAAGAATATCAGGTGTAACACCTACAGCCGCACCGACACATAACCTTCCAAACTTATCTTGACAAGCTGTAGGTTTGTTGCGTTTCTTTTGAATGTCCTTAAAGGTGATCAGCCCAATCAGTTTTCCTTTTTTATTAACAATGGGTAATTTCTCGATCTTGTACTTCTTCAGGGTGCCCTCGGCTTGTTCAAGCGTGATGCCTTCAGGGGCGGTGATCAGATTATCCTTCGTCATGATTTTTTCTACCGCCACACTCATGTCCTTCTGAAAACGCAGATCGCGATTGGTGATGATCCCCAGGAGTTTTCCATTTCCATCCACTACCGGAATACCGCCAATTTTAAATTCACGCATAATCTTTTCGGCATCAGCCACGGTAGAATTCACACTTAGTGTTACCGGGTCGAGAATCAAGCCACTTTGCGAGCGTTTCACTTTTCGAACCTGTTCGGCCTGTAAAGCGATCTTCATGTTTTTGTGAATAAAACCCAGACCACCTTCCAGCGCCATACCGATGGCCAGTTCGGCCTCTGTTACGGTATCCATCGCTGCAGATACAATGGGAATATTTAACCGGATATTCTCGGTTAGTTTGCTGGAGGTATTGGTGTCGCGTGGAAGAACTTCAGAATACGCTGGAACAAGGAGCACGTCATCATAGGTGAGTGCTTCGAAAAGAAACTTGGAATTATCGAGTGGCATAGCAAATAATTTACGATTCATTATTTGCCGGGCAAAGGTATACTTTAATTGTCAATTATCAATGAGTCGATGTGGAGATTGGCCTACTTCTTCAATTATTCACCAGTCTTGGTAATTTGTACATTAGCACATTGACCATTTGCACGTTAACTTTGCCTACCGCTAAACTTCGCGTTATGACAAAACTATTTTTTGCGTTCGTCTTCCAATTTTTTGTAATAGTTTCACTCGCTCAGGTCCAAACTGGTAAAGCCTCTTTCTATGCCGACAAATTTGAAGGCAGTTCCACAGCCAGTGGTGAAAAGTACCGACACAATAAATTTACCGGGGCACATAAAACCCTTCCGTTCGGAACAAAGGTGCGCGTAACCAACCTGGCCAACAATCAAACCGTGGAAGTCACCATCAACGATCGCGGTCCTTATGTAGATGGACGCATCATCGACTTATCAAAAGCTGCAGCAGAACAACTTGGTTTTGTAAACAATGGACTGGCCGAAGTAAAACTGGAAGTGATCGATCCAGGAGATGGAAAAACCAGCGACCCCGGAAGACCGATTGAACGGGTTACCGTGGATGAAAAAGAATTTTATGAATTTGAAATCTCGCGCTTCAACCCAAGAGGTTTTGGTGTGCAGATAGGCACTTATCAAGAATTGGTAAACCTGATGCGTCTGGCCGAGAACCTGAGGAACTCTTACAAAAAAGAAGTAACCGTTCAGGTTAAGGTTCTCAATGGCGTTAAATACTACGGACTTATTCTTGGCAAGTTCCCTTCCCGCGCAAAAGCAGAAGAGTTTCGCGAAGAGCTGAAACAAAAATTTCCGGATGCTTTTATTGTAGAGTATAACCGACTGTAATAAAAACTGTTTTTCGTACACCACTCCGAAACTCTATCGAAGTGATCGGTTAATTTCATTTTCCAGTAAAAAGTATTCCATTTGTAGCGCTGGGCTTTGAATCTCGCGTATGGAGTTAATCGGATATTTGTCGGCTATTCTTATCGGACTTATTCTGGGTTTGCTTGGTGGTGGTGGATCAATTTTATCCATTCCGATACTTGTGTACCTCTTTCAAATGGATGCCGTAATGGCCTCAGCCTATTCTCTTTTTATTGTTGGCATCACCAGTCTCGTTGGCGCTATCCCAAAATACAAAGAACATCTGGTAAGTATTCGCACAGGACTGCTTTTCGGAATACCTTCCATCATCAGCATTTTTGTGGCGCGCAGATGGATTGTTCCTGCCATACCGAGCGTAGTAATTGAGTTTGATTCTTTTGTAATCACCAAACGCATTTTACTGCTTGGTTTGTTTGCCGTGCTGATGATACTGGCTTCGTATTCGATGATCCGCGATAAAAAAGAAATTCAGAATGACGAGCGACAGTTCAGAACGTTTCTGGTGATTGTAGAGGGGATACTCATTGGCCTGCTGACAGGAATTGTTGGTGCTGGTGGTGGGTTTCTAATCATCCCGGCCTTGGTACTACTAACCGGCTTACCGTTTAAGACAGCCGTGGGCACTTCGCTTTTTATTATTGCCATTAACTCGCTCACGGGTTTCCTAGGCGATGTTCTCAACTACACTATGAACTGGAAATTTCTTATCACGCTTACTGCATTAGCTGTTATCGGAGTACTCGTTGGTAATCAATTCGCCCGAAAAATCTCATCCACCAAACTTCGAAAAGCTTTCGGGTGGTTTATTCTTTTGATGGGTGTATGGATACTCTTCAAAGAGCTGCATTGATCATTCAAGCAATCATGATTAGAATAAACTTTTGTGATTACGTGGTTTACTTTGCTTAAATTTCACAAAAGCTGATAATTCAAGTAAAGGCATTCGGCATACCAAAATATCTCCACCTTTTATTCTGAAAAGAAAAGCTATGGATCTTATTTATCTATCTTTGCAACCGTTTTCGATTGCAATTTTTTCAAAGACAACAGATATTAAGTAAAAAATTCTAACACTATTTTTTTATGGCATACATCGAGCCGGCTCCACTAAAAGACAAAGAAAATCCATTTGAGGCCATGATGTCTCGCTTTCATGTTGCCTCTCAAATACTTGGGTTGGAAGAGGAAATTTATAACGTACTAAAAAATCCTGCACGACAGGTGATTGTTTCGCTGCCAGTAACAATGGATGATGGCAGTATCCGTGTGTTCGAAGGCTATCGGGTTATTCATTCAACTATTCTTGGTCCTTCTAAAGGCGGAATTCGTTTTGATCCGCATGTAAATATCGATGAAGTAAAAGCACTTGCCGCGTGGATGACCTGGAAGTGTGCTGTTGTTGACATTCCGTATGGCGGTGCCAAGGGTGGCGTTACTTGTAACCCACGCGAAATGTCAGCTGGCGAAATCGAGCGATTGATGCGCGCCTACACACAGGCGATGGCTGATGTGTTTGGTGCCGATAAAGATATTCCTGCTCCTGATATGGGCACCGGCCCTCGCGAAATGGCATGGTTGATGGACCAGTATTCGCGCATTCAGGGAATGACAACCCACGCAGTAGTTACTGGCAAGCCACTGGTAATGGGCGGATCGCTTGGCCGCACCGAGGCAACCGGTCGCGGTGTAATGGTTTCCGCAATGGCGGCAATGGAAAAATTAAAAATCAATCCGTACAAAGCTACCTGCGCGGTACAAGGATTTGGTAATGTTGGCTCCTGGGCGGCACGGCTTCTTCATGAACGCGGACTTATTGTTCAGAGCGTAAGCGATCTTTCAGGCGCATACTACAATGAGAAAGGAATTGATATTGAAGCGGTCATCAAGTATCGCGAAACCAATAAGGGTTCATTAGAGGGTTTTTCTGGAGCTCAAAAAATAAGCAACGAAGATCTGCTTACGCTGCCCGTTGATCTGCTCGTTCCGGCTGCCACCGAAGATGTTATTACCAGTTCGAATGCTGCTAACATTAAAGCCAAACTGATTGTTGAAGGCGCTAATGGTCCTACCTCATCGAAAGCTGATAACATCATTAATGAAAAAGGCATTATGGTTGTGCCGGATATTCTGGCCAATGCCGGTGGCGTTACGGTATCGTACTTTGAGTGGGTTCAAAACCGACTGGGCTACAAGTGGACCGCTGACCGTGTAAACCGCAGGTCAGACCGGATTATGAAAGACGCCTTCAACAATGTGTACAAAACATCACAGGATTACAAGGTGCCTATGCGTATTGCTGCCTACATGGTAGCTATTGATAAAGTATCGAAGACCTACAAGTTCCGCGGAGGATACTAAGCAGCATGTAGAATTTAGAATATAGTATTTAGAATAGTGCCTGTTCTGAATTCATTTCTAATCTTACCTTTGCCTCGAACGTACAAGCATTCTGAATGCTGAATTCTATATTCTAAATTCTTACTCATGACCATCCATCGCGAAGGACGCACCTTACTCTTTGTTCTACTCCTTGTTTTTTTTGGAATAAACTGGGCTGTGGCTCATTACTTTCCTGACCAGGGCGTACTTCAGAATATTGTTATTGGTGTTAGCATCGTTCTTTACCTTATCGTACTCCAGTTTTTCAGACTTCCGATTTTTGATATCGAGAAAAACGATAAACACGTGCTAGCCCCCGCTGATGGTAAGGTGGTTGTTATTGAGGACACCGAAGAAACCGAGTACTTCAAAGGCAAACGCAAGCAAATTTCAATTTTCATGTCCCCGGTTAATGTCCATGTTAATCGCATGCCGGTGGGCGGTATCATCAGCTACTTCCGATATCATGCAGGGTTATACCTGGTGGCGTGGCATCCGAAATCAAGTACGGAGAATGAGCGTACTACTGTAGTCGTTAAGATGAAGAATGGGGTGGAGATTCTTTTCCGCCAGATAGCCGGAGCACTGGCCCGCAGAATCAAGTGCTATGTAACTGAAGGACAGCCCTTGCAACAAGGTGATGAGTTTGGATTCATCAAGTTCGGCTCGCGGGTAGATATTTTCCTACCGGTGGACGCCAAGGTAACGGTAAAGATTGGTGATGTTACCCGGGGCGGAAAAACGGTTATTGCTGAAATCTGATTTCTGGCTACAACAAGCTTAACTGAACATCGCTCACCATAGCATCGGCCGGAACCAGGTAATCGCGTTTTGACTTGATCTCACGGCACAGAATCCGGGTTCTTCGAAGCTTGCCTTTTTGGAAATACTTTCGGTTTAATTGAAAGATACTTCCTTCGGGCAGCTCTGAAAGCATTACAAACTTGCTGGCATTCTTATCAAACTTCTGTAAGGCTCTGGTTAAGGCCGTATCAGCAAAAGAGCTGGCTTTCGGGTTGATCATATGCCTGCGCAACTCATGTAAGATTTCTTCCGGAAAAACACTTTCCCAGAGTAAAGGGATCATCAGATCGGTAAAGGTTGTCTTCCATTCTTCACCATGAGGTTCCACACGAGCACCCTTGCTCAAGTACACATGAAGATGCGCTACTTCGTGAACATAGGTAAGCAGAAAGGTATAGACGTTGAGGTCGTTGTTCAGTGTGATGCGCGGATGGCTTCTGGTTCTTCGGCTGGTGAAGTCGCCTACTTTGGTTTGCCTGCTCCGGGTTAATTTCAGTTCAAAGGGATTGCTCTTCCAAAGCTGAAAACAATAGTCCACCGAAGCTGGCGGAACATGCGTTTGCAATATGACTAGAACCTTGTCAGACCTCATATAAAAACAAAAAAGGCTTTAGTAATCTAAAGCCTTCCTGTTACAATCTTTTCAGATTGATTACTGAGCAGCAGCAGAGTCAACTACAGCAGCAGCTGAATCAACTACAGTAGCCGCTGAATCAACAACTTGCTCAACAACAGTAGCAGCAGAGTCTACTGTAGCAGCAGCCTCTTCAGCTTTCTTGCCACAAGCAACCATTGCAAAAGCAAAGCCGCAAATAGCAACTAACGCGATCAATTTTTTCATAGTTTACAGGTTTTTAAAATTCATCGCAAATATAGCATGATTACTCCACTGAACCGGGAGGGCGTAATAAAAATTATTTTTTCCGAAAGATTAGCCTTACCGGAACCCCTTCAAACTCAAAATGCTCCCGAATTTTGTTCTCAAGGAATCGCTGGTACGACTCCTGAATATATTGAGGCAAATTGCAAAAGAATGCAAACGATGGAAACCGCGCACTGACCTGGGTAACATATTTGATGTTCACAAGCTTGCCTTTGACCGATGCCGGGGGGTATCGTTCGATTTCTTTCAACAAAACATCATTCAGTTTTGAAGTAGAAATCTTCTTGGTCTTGTTGTCGAAAACCTCAACCGCTTTTTCGATAACCTGAAAGATGCGTTGCTTGGTCAGCACTGAAGCAAAGATGATGGGGATGTAATCGATCGGAGCCAGCCTTTCCAAAATCTCTTTCTTGAACTTATCAGCCGTCTTAGAGTCTTTCTCGATCAGGTCCCACTTGTTCACCATAATGACCATGCCTTTACCTTGACGCTGCGCCAAACTGATCAGGTTTACATCCTGCGACTCCATGCCCCGCTCGGCATCAATCACTACAATGCAAACATCACAATCTTCAAGGGCTTTCAAGGATCGGAGAACCGAGTAGAACTCTACATCGTCTTTTACTTTCCCTTTCTTACGAACTCCGGCTGTATCGATCAGAATAAAGTCCTTTCCAAACATTTTGTAATGCGAATGGATGGCATCGCGTGTTGTGCCAGCTTCATCTGTAACAATACTTCGTTCAATCCCTAACAGCGCATTAAGCAACGATGATTTACCTACGTTGGGTCGGCCTACAATAGCCACTTTCGGTGTACCTGCATCCGGATCTTCCACCCCTTCTGATGGAAATACCTTTACTACTTCATCGAGCAACTCACCAGTACCCCCTCCGTTTTCTGAGGATATCGGATAGACTTCTCCCAGACCGAGTTCATAAAATTCTGCCGCCAGCACGGACTTATCAGGGGTATCGGCTTTATTGGCTGCTACAAAAATGGGTTTCCGGGAGGCGCGCAAAACGTTTGCAAAATCCTTATCAAAGCCACTAAGGCCATCGCGGCAATCAACCATAAAAATTACGGCTGAAGCTTCGTCTACAGCCAGCTTCACTTGTTTACGTATTTCCGACTCAAACTTGTCTTCCGAGCCGATTACATATCCACCGGTATCAATCACGGTGAAGAACTTTCCGCACCATTCGGCATACCCATAGTGGCGATCGCGCGTTACGCCCGGCATATTATCCATGATGGCCACACGCTGCTCGATCAACCGGTTAAAAAACGTTGACTTCCCTACGTTAGGTCTGCCTACTATTGCTACGATATTCGCCATTTCAATTTTTGATTTACGATTTTAGATGTACGATTTTGCCTTGCCCGTTTTAGGGCTTGATTAGCTATTCCAGATAGCCGAATTGCCTGAGTTTAAATTTTTCTTTTCGCCAGTTGTCGGCCACTTTCACATGTGTTTCCAGAAATATCCTTTTGGAAAAAAATGCTTCCATATCCTTGCGCGCTTCGGTGCCTACCTTCTTCAGCGAGCTGCCGCCCTGACCAATAACAATGCCCTTCTGCGATTGACGCTCAACATAGATCACTGCGCGAATGCGAATAATGCCTTGTTCTTCCTTAAAAGATTCTATCGATACCTCGGTACTATACGGTATCTCTTGCTCATAGTTAGTAAAGATTTTTTCGCGAATGATCTCGGAAGCAAAGAATCGTTCGGTACGATCGGTAAATTCATCCTGCGGAAAAAACGGTGGATGTTCAGGCACCAGTTCCAACAACTTGGGCAATAGCTGATCCACATTCTCGCCCGTCTTGGCCGATAGCGGAACAATCTCTTTAATGGAGGGAAGTAGTTCTTTCCAGTAGGCGGCTTTATCCACCACCTGCGAACCTCTAGCTTTGTCGATTTTATTAATCACCAGCAAAACCGGTGTTTTAAATTTTTTAAACCGATCGAAAAGTTCAGGCTCGTACTTATCCTCTAAGGCCACTACCAGCAAAACGGCATCAGCATCTTCGAGCGAAACTTTTACAAAATTCATCATTGCCTCGTGCAGGGAATACTTTGGTTCGAGAATTCCCGGAGTGTCAGAATAAACCAACTGATAATTCTCGCCATTCAGAATTCCCATGATGCGATGACGCGTGGTTTGTGCTTTCGCGGAAATAATCGACAAGCTTTCACCCATCAACTTGTTCATTAGCGATGACTTACCCACATTGGGCTTGCCGACAATACTGATAAATCCTGCTTTAAAAGGTGATGTCATAAAATGATATGCAAAGTTATTTGTTTTTTAGTAGAGGCAAGTCTACTTTTGCAAACCAATTTACATCGCGGGGTGGAGCAGTTGGTAGCTCGTTGGGCTCATAACCCAAAGGTCACAGGTTCGAGTCCTGTCCCCGCTACTTGAGAGAAAGCGATTCGTGAGGATCGCTTTCTTCGTTTTATCCCAAATCAATAACCGTTATGTATTTCTAATGCTATCCGTTGGTAGCACGATGGGCTCATAATCTGACAGGAGGCGGGCACAGGTTCTGTCCCTCCTTCTTCAAAAAGAACCCCGGAACACCTCCTTAGAACCCTCGGAATACCTCCGTTTTTTTTCATATCCACATTCAACTATCCAATACTGCCCCTTCATGACAGAATTCATTTACCCTGAAAACAAAAAAGGTGCTCATCATTGAACACCCTTTTCGTTGCGCTATACTCTTCGATTAGTACGAGGTAAACTCTCCATCTTTTCCGTTTTCATCAAGAGCAACCGAAATACCATTTTCTGTTTCCTGATACTTAAAAGCTTTCTCGTCTTTCTTCGCTGCTCCTTTTTTGGAGTGTCCGTTACCATTGCCATTGGCTACGGTGTTCCACGATTGAAATTTCTTTAAGTCAAAGTTCTTTGAACTCTTGTCTTTTTTATGATCCTCAATCTTAAAGAACGACACCAGATCCTTCAAACTATCAGCCTGAGCTGCCAGCTCTTCCGAACTGCTGGCCATTTCTTCGGCATTGGCTGCGTTCTGCTGCACAATCTGGTTCAACTGTTGCAGTGCATTGTTAACCTGGTTTGACGACTCACTTTGCTCTTGCGAGCTGGCTGAAATTTCCTGAACAAGGTTTGAGGTGCGTTGAATATCCGGCACGATTGACTCCAGCAACTTACCTGACTTCTCAGCAACATCCACGCTGTTCTTCGACAACTCATCAATTTCTGCTGCTGCATTATGACTACGCTCAGCAAGCTTACGCACCTCAGCTGCTACCACGGCAAAACCACGACCATGCTCACCGGCACGCGCTGCTTCAACGGCAGCATTAAGAGCCAGGATATTGGTTTGGCGGGCAATCTCACCAATGATCTTGATCTTCTCGGCAATACTCTTCATTGAAGACACTGTTTGTGCTACCGACTTGTTACCTTCTGAAATATCTACAGCCGCTTTCACAGAAATCTTTTCAGTCTGTTGCGCATTATCCGTGTTTTGCTGAATTGAAGCCGACATTTCTTCCATCGATGAGGCTACTTCTTCTGCGGATGCTGCTTGCTCGTTAGCACCTTGCGAAATCTGTTGTGAACCTGATGATAATTGTCCGGAAGCGATAGCCAGGTTGTCGGAGATCACAATAATGTTCTGGATAACATCTCTCAGCTTATCCACCATCGCCTTCAGGTCCTTATACAATCCAATATCTTTCTTCTTATTGAATTCAACTTTCAAATTACCATTTGCCAATTGTTGTGCGATAGCAGCCGCTTCGAAAGGCTCACAACCCAACTGATTAACAATGCTTCGGGTTAATAAAACACCGGCAGCAATCAGCACCAATAATACAGATCCAAAAAAGATGAAGGCAAGGCGATTGATCTCTTCTGCTTTCGTCATACTCTCCTCGTACTCTTCAGCCGTTTGGGTTGAACTTACTTCGGTTAAATCATTAACAGCATTACGCATGATGTCAAAATGTGTAGTATACTCACCGAAATAAAGATCTTTGGCTTTTTGTATTTCCATTGCCAACATCAGCTTCTCCAGCTCGTCAGAATATGCTTTAACCTGATCGAACTCTGCCTGAAAAAGGTCGAAGCCTGCATGCGCCTTACCGCCTGTCGCCAGGTAGGTAGTTTTAAACTTGTCGAATCGCTCTTTTAACTGCGTTAAGTTCTCTTTGATGTCCTTCAGTTCCGTTTCAACTTCCTGCTGATCTCTTTTAACCTTTTGATTAATTCGTGCGATAGCCTCCATAATGGAAATTTTGGATTGGTATGCATCGCGATCGGCTTCCAGCAAGGAGGTAATGCTAAGTAACCGGTTTTGATAGATACTGGTAACATTTTCTTTAATGTCGTTAAGACCAATAAAGTTGTACGCGATGTTCGCTACGTAAACCGCGATGATCACGAAAAAGGTAATCAGTACGCGTTGTCCTACTTTTAAATTTGAAAGTTTCATATTACGGTTGAGTTATAGAGTGGTTTATTTTTTTTGTTCCAGTTTGCTCTTGAAGAAATTAGGTGTTGCGGTAATCACCGCATAGAAAACCTGGTTGGCCTGACTGTCCTGACCGCCAAAGAAGGCATCCAGTGTTGATGTACCAAACATCTGACAGTAGGCGAATTGGGCATTAAACACAGACGAGAATTTATAATTAACCATAAAGTCATTCTCAATTCCCAAATGTGGTTTCATGGTTGTTCCGTCAGCGGTGTTGCTTAACAAGGCCGAGGTTTCAAAATCATGCAGGTGATTTTCGATTGAAAACTTATCGGTGATATTCACTTTTGCTTTCACATAAAAATCCTGAACGCCTACGGGTGTTGGTTGCGTTACATAGAAATAGTCCATGTAACCGAAGTGCCCGTGGAGCAACCCATACTGACGATCGAACGTAGTGCTCTTTTTATTGGCAGGATTTTCATAATCAGTTTGATTGGTTCCTGATCCGGCATCAACCCCAGCTGTGAGGCTTAAAACCTTAGACGGCTTAAACGTTACTTGAGCAGAGTAGAAATAGGCATTAACATCCTGACCACTTACATTCTCACCAACCTGGTAGTAGTACAATCCTTTAAAGGAAAGTTTATCGCTAAGTTTGATATCCACAAACGGACCAAAAGTTTGCATGAAAACGGAAGAGGTATCACCTTTCTCCATGCCACGGTTCATCACAATGAAGGAAGCTTTACTTCTGCCAAACATTTTTTCTGCCCACACAAATTGCATGGTTTTATACATGTTCTGATAATCATATACTTCCCGCTTCAACTCCTGGCCATTGGCGTTGTAGGCAAAAGCCACATGCAGTTTAAAGCTGTCGGTTTCTACTTTGAACAAACCGGCATCGTGAGCACGTGTGCCTACCCAGTTAGGATCGCCAAGAATGTGTTGCTCATCATACACAAAACCTTGTCTTCCCAAGCGCAGGGATACCTTCGGAGTAAACTGCTTCTCTACCCAGCCACGGTACAATGCCATGTTAGGAACATCCGCACGATCATCCTGGTCTCCCCAGAAACGTCTGTCTTGAATAATAACCTCAGCCGAAAGATCATCCTGCTTTTCGTAGTTGATGATCAGGCGTGTACGTTGCATAGTATAAAAGCCAGCTTTATCGCCCTCATACAGTGGCTCGCGGAAACCGCGGGAGTACACCGGGTTGATCCGATACTCTCCTCCTATACTTACCTCCTGCGCGTGTAACCCTGTTACCACCAGCAGCATTAATCCCAAGATGAAATAGTAATGTTTCATTAGTTTACGTTTATTTCTTTTGTGTTTGATAATTTATCTTCATGCTCATCAATGCTTCGTGAAATGATATAGGTTACATTCATGATCTGCTCCACTTCGTGAAAGAGCATCTCCAGCAACCGCTGTGTTTCCTTCGTTACATGCTCGCGTTTCAGCAAGTCAATAAGTCCAAGCACACGACAAAGGGGTCCGCGCATCACATGATCATTATGAAAACTGTAGTGACGCAACTGCTCACGCATGCGCAGGTGAAGCTCAACCAGTTCCTGCGATACAGTATCATTCTGCTGTGATTTCTTCACGCCATTGTTCTTGCTCTGATTAACGAGGTGATGTGGTATTTCATGAAGTGACAACACCTTATCAACAGCCTGTAGCCGCACCGCTTCCTTGGGCATGCCATACACAACTGATGATGCCTCGTCTTGCGCGATGGTGTGAGCACCCTGCTGTTTAAGACTTAACATTCCCTGGGCGCCATCTTTTCCCATACCGGTTAACAGCACACCAATACACTTCTTGCCCAGCACAGCCGCAGCCGAATCGAAGAGAACATCAACGGATGGCTTATGCCTGTTTACCGGGGCCTCATTACTAAGCCTGATAATTGTCTTCATCCCGTTGCGCTGCAGCAGCACGTGTTTGTCGCCAGGTGCGATAAACACATGACCGGTTCTTACTACATCGCCTTCTTCTGCCTCTTTAATAGTAAGGGCCGATAACTGGTTAAGTCTCTCGGCAAAAAGCCTGGTGAAATCTTTCGGCATGTGCTGCACGATAACCATACCGGGTGTAGTAGCCGGCAGAATAGAAACCAGTTCATGAATTGCGGTGGTGCCTCCCGTAGAAGCTCCCAATACAATAATCTTTTCAGATGAAGCGATTGTTGCTAACTCCTGAACAAGCTGCTTTTCTACGTGCTCCGATTTGGCTATCCGTTTAACTCTTGAAACTCCGGCTGCACGAATACCCTCGAGCAGCAGGTCTTTCTTAGTATCCGAAGTTTCGCTGATCTGAATATCATCTTTATGAAAAACATCTACTGCTCCGTACTCCAGCGCTTTAATGGCGCTGTTACTTCCAGAACTTGTTAAACTGGAAACAATGATAACCGGAATAGGATGTTGACCCATTAACTTGCGCAGAAAGGTCAGACCGTCCATGCGCGGCATTTCGATATCCAGCGTAATGACATCGGGTCGTTGCTGTTTCATTTTTTCTACAGCAACGTACGGATCGGCCGCAACGCCAATCACCTCCATGTCGCTTTCCGCATTGATCCACTCGCGCAATACTTTGCGAACCAGTGCGGAGTCATCCACGATTAGTACTTTTATTTTGTTCGTGATGCTCATTTCAAAGAACCTTTTATGTACTTCAACATCACCACACCTGTAGCAGTATCGAAACGGATGTTCATTCCAAACTCTCCGCCTACATTTTCAGCTACTACCGGTATACCATACTCGGCCAACATTTGCTTGGCGATTTGCGCATTGCGCACGCCAATGTTGTAGGCCACACTGCCGGCATCTGACTGCGCGCGACCGCCAAAAATTTTTGCGATCATCGTTCTGCGTTCAGCCCCGGCATACTCCATCTTCTCGATCAATTTCTCGATCGCGATGTTTCCATACTTTGGTGAAGCCAGACCATCACCATTCCACAAGGGCAACAGGTAATGGTTCATGCCCCCAACCTTGCTGCGTGTATCCCATAAGCAAACTGCAACGCAAGTGCCCAACAGCGTAGCCAGCACCACCGGCCGGGCCGATACGTGAAGGTTCGCAGGATAGAGGAACACCTTTTGTAATGCAGTTTCTGTTGCTACCATGTTCTTAGAAGGATTGATCGAATAATACTTCTGTTCCGTTTTCGAAAGCCGTGCTGATGCCATCATCGCTCAGTTTCACTGGCAACGAGACGGTGAACAACGAACCTGCTTCTGAAGAAGTGACGTTGATGGAACCCTCCAACGTGGCAATCAGATCTTTGATGACCGACAACCCCAGCCCATGACCCAGAAATTTCTTTACCGTTCCAGAGTCAAGCTGGGTAAAGCGATCGAATATCTTACTCAGATCATTCTCACGAATACCGTTACCTGAATCTTTCACCGACAATACCAGGTGATCAACCGTATGCTCCAGCGCAATAGCAATCACGCCTTTGTCGCTGCTAAACTTGATGGCATTCGAAATCAGATTGGCAGCAATTATTTTGAAGTAATGACGATCGGTCACAAAATGAACATGCTCATCGCCTGTCACTTCAATCTTGATTTGTTTTTTGTCAATTGCCGTTGAAAAGGAGTGAACAACATGCTCAACAATTTGTGAAACATTAGCATTGACCCACTGCGGCATGGTTTGTCCAGCCTCGATTTCAGCAGCCGTCATAATGTTGTCTAATTGAAAATCGAGTGCATGCGCTTCGTTGTAAATCAGGCGCAGACTTTTAACAACTTCCGCTGTTAGCCCATGTGGTTTACGCAAAATATTTTGTGACAACGCCAGAATGGAAGCCAGTGGATTGTTAATTTCATTCTTAATGTTGCTGATGAAATGGCTCTTCATGGCTTCGGATTGCTCCAGTTTCCGGTTGAGCTCTTTCATTTGAAGCAGGGTGTCGTTTTGTTCGCTGATGGTTTTCTCATTCAGCGATAACCGGTGTTGCAATTCCAGCAACAGTTCGTGGTTTGTAAAATTTTTCATGCTTCTATTTTTTGATATACCGTTGGCTTTACCTGGCGCACCGGCAACGACATATTATTAAGTGATTCCGAGTGGCCGATCAGAAGAAAGCCTCCTGGCTTTAGGTGCCTGATGAGTTTCGATACTACTTCCTGCTGTACCTCTCGGTTGAAATAGATCAGCACATTGCGGCAGAAAATGATGTCAAAATTGAAGTCGATACCTTTAATTTCTTTCAGCAGGTTGAGCTGCTTGAAGGCCACGGATTTCAGAAGATCGGGTTTAACACGTGCCTTCGGATTTTCGCGATCCTTGTTTTTCAGAAAATACCGTTTCTTGATATACAGCGGCACATTATCAAGACGGTCCTCATCATAAATAGCACGTGCAGCTTTCTCCAGTACCTGCATAGAAAGGTCGGTTCCTAAAATGCTATAAGGCACCGATCGCAAGGTTCTGAAGAAATATTCCTCCAGTGTTATCAGAATGGAATACACCTCTTCACCCGAAGAACAGGCCGAACTCCAGATATTAATCGTATCTTGTTCGCGCACCAAACCGGGCAAAACCGATTCGGATAAAAAATCAAAGTGGTTCGACTCTCGAAAGAAATCAGTTTTATTGGTGGTGATCAGATCGATCATTTTTTGAAACTCGGTTCTTCCTTCCGGGCTGAATACAAGACTGAAGTATTCACCAAACGTACTGATATTGGTTGCCTTCAGCCTGCGTTGCAAACGCGCCTCCACCATCATCTTTTTCGAAACCGGCAGTTGAATGCCATAGTGCTCTTCAATAAAAGCACTGATCTGAAGAAAATCTTCATCCTGCAATTTTTCGATTGATGTTGGTGCCAGTGTTGTCATTACCTGAAGTATTAAGCTTCTGTAGTTTCTGATTTTAAAGAAACCAGGTCATCGGTGGAGAATACTTTATCGACATCCAAAACCATGATGAATCTGTCTTCTACTTTAATAACACCATGGATGAAGCGGGTACGTTCTTTGTTTCCCACAGCAGGTAGCGGAAGAATCTTGTCGGCTGTTACTTCAATAACTTCTGATACACTATCCACAATGGCACCGACCTTTACAATTTCCTGGTCGGCTTCAATGTTCATCACGACAATGCAGGTATCCACTGTATCGGCAACAGGAGGCAGAATAAATTTTATGCGCGTATCGATTACGGGTACTACCGCTCCGCGCAAGTTGATAACACCCCGCATAAACTCCGGAGAGCGCGGTACGTGTGTGATGGGTTGCATTTCCAGCAGCTCGGTAACTTTGGTTACACTCACGGCAAAGAATTCCTGATTCATCACAAACGTGAGGTATGAATCAACTTGTGTTTCTGAGTAAAGTCCTGAAGCGTTCATGTCGGTTATTGATTACTCTACAAAGAGAGCTAACCGGCCAGGCAAATTGTATAGGAGGATTCTTTTTTAACCGGGAAATCCCCTTTTTTAGGTTGGGAAATTTCCCAATGATGGTTCGGAAATTCTGACGTATAAAAACAGAAAAGCTGTCCATTACAGACAGCCTTTCCCTAACCCCCAAACTCAAATTCTTACTTACTAGTTCTCCGATAATTTTGTAATGAGGCGGCTCGTGTCCAACACTAAGGCCACTGTGCCATTTCCGAGTATCGTTGCACCCGAGGCAAAATCCTGGTCTTTATAAATTTTTCCCAGTGGCTTGATCACTGCCTGATATTCGTCTACGATACTATCTACTTCCAGGGCAACTTTGCGCTCGTTGTGGCGCGCCACAATCAGGTTAACGTAGCGCGGTTGCTGGCCCGGGCAATCAAAAACGTTTCTCAGATTGATGTATGGCACTTGCTCGCCATCCAGTACAATCAAATCATTCATGTCGGGCGAAATAGTTTCGCTTTCTACTTCATAACACTTGTCGATGGCCGAAAGCGGAATAACGTACTTACTGTGCTCCACATCCACCAATAACCCATCAATTATACTTAAGGATAAGGGCAATCGAAGGCGGATCACAGTACCCTTATGTTCTTCTGAATCGACTTCAATTTCACCACGCAAATTGGTTACAGCTCTTCGCACCACATCCATGCCGACACCACGGCCCGAAACATCCGTTACTGCTTTTGCTGTTGAAAATCCGGGGTGGAATATGAAATCATAAATTTCGCGGTCGCTGAGTTGCTGTTCAGCCGAAACTAATCCTTTCTGAATGGCTTTCTTCAACACCTGCTCTTTGTTTATTCCGGCTCCATCGTCCTGGACTTCAATGATCACATTCGTTCCGGAGTAGTATGACTTCAGATGAATGGTACCCACTTCATCTTTACCTTTCTGCTTTCTTTCTTCCGGCAGTTCAATACCATGATCGATACTGTTACGAAGAATGTGCAGCATGGGGTCGGTAAGATTTTCAATAATCTTCTTGTCCAGCTCGGTATCCTTTCCGGTGGTGATAAAGCGAACTTTTTTATTGAGTTCCTTAGAAGTATCGCGCACCAGTCGTTCAAAGCGCATGGATAAATAGCTGATGGGCAACAATGAAATGCTAAATGCCTCATCGCGCAACTGGCGCACCAGCTTTTCAACGTTCTCTGATATTTCCTCGAGCTCAGGTGTTTTATAGTTATCGGCATACAGGCTTAGGCGTGCCTGAGTCGTTACCATCTCGCTAACGATGCTCATGAGCTTGTCTATCTTCTCATACGTAACTCGTATGCTTTGTTTGCTGGGTTGCACACCGGATTTCGCTTTGGAAAGTTCTACCTCCGGTTGGGCTATTTTTTTCTTATCCGTAAAGCTATGGATAGCGTCCACCGGTAAGGTGCCCTCAAAATGCTCGATAAATTTTATGAATGCCTGATCATCCAGCAGATTTTCCGACCCCACTTCATGTATAGCAAGTTCGCACTGATCTTCCACAAACATAAACTCTCTTCGTACATCCTTAAGCGATGATGTGGTGTAAAGCAGGATATCAAAATATAAATAAGCCTGATCGACCTGAAAGTGTTCAACGCTGGGAAACTTGTTGGTGTAAGGCTTTGCGTAGATGTTGCCCAATGCCGAAATGTCTTCTAACAAATACAACGGATTGCTTCCGTCCTTTAGAAAATCAGCGTGTGGCTTAAAGTGGATAAGGTATAATGATCCGGAAGTAGTTGAGGAAACTTTCTCGCTCACCGCTATCTCCTGGCCACTGCGCGTGGCTAATTTCTTTACATGCTCCAGCTGTTGTGCCAGGTATTGATTATTGGCCGCGCTGGGATTCTGAATGACTTCGCGAATGTAATCAACCGACTGGAGGGTTACTTCCAGAATTTCGTCTGTAAGTTCGATGCGGTTGTTTCGAAGTTCATCGTAAATATTTTCGAGGTAATGGGTGTATTCGCCAATACTATCAAAGCCAAACATCTTGGCCGTGCCTTTAAAGGTGTGCATCACCCGGAAAACCGCCTCCTGTTGTGTAACATCGTGGCGCGATTTTTCCAATTGAAGCACTGCTTTCTCGAGATCATCGATCAGCTCGGTTGCTTCGTGTAAAAATTTTTCGTGTGCTTTTTCCACCGTCAGAAATTAAGAATGAATAATGAATTTTTAGCGAAGCACTTTCTTCACCACGGCCTTCAGGTTCTCCGGATCGAACGGTTTTACAATCCAACCGGTAGCACCTGCGTCCTTGGCTTCCTGCTTCTTTTGAAGCTGGCTCTCGGTGGTAAGCATCAGGATGGGTATCATACTGAAATCCGCAACCTGACGGGCCGACCGTATCACCTGGATGCCATCTGCTTTGGGCATATTCAGATCAGTGATGATCAGATCAATCTTCTGTCCGCTGTTAATGGTGCGAATAGCTTCTTCACCATCGGAGGCAGTAATGATTTCATACTCTTCTTCCAGTGTTGTAGACACCACCGCCAGAATACTCTCGGAATCGTCTACGGTTAAAATTTTCTTCTTCATACTTTATTTCTTTAGCGCTCGATTAGACTATGGTTATGATTTGGTTAGGCTTTGTACAAGGTTTACCAGAAAGGTTGCGGGTTTGTGATCCTTCCACGATACACTAACCGACTTATCAATCTTTCGTAAAAACGATAAAACCTGGATCAGCATAAAATCAGCCGCAGATGATGCCGGCATAGAAACTTCCACCGTTTGAATATTGTTTGCCTTCAGGGTTTCAAACGCTGTCTGAATTTCGGCCAGGGTACTCTTATCGGTTACCTGTACTGTAGCCTTTTCGCGGTTGGTGTGTATAACGAGTGAGTTCATCGTATTTTATTATTTTATCGTATGGTTAAAAGAAGATATCATCCTCAACAGCTGCTGCGGGTTCTTCTACTATGGAAAATGTTTTATTAAATACTTCGCGCTCTGACTCCATTGTGTAGAGCTGTTTAATTTCATTCAAAAGTTTAATCTTATGTTCATCCGTAATTCTTACTTCAAATGCAATTCGCTCATCGCGGATGCGTTCGTGCATTTTGATCAGCACATCGAGTGCCTGAATAACATTCCGGAGGTTTTCGGCTGTGTTGAAAAGAAACAACTGCAGCTCGCGTGAGATCTCACGATCGGCCCACAAGGATCGCAGAATTTGCTGAATCTTGGTAGATGCAAACAGGTAATCATCCTTAATGGCCTTGAGTTGGTTTATTGACAACTCAATAACCTCATGCATAATCAGCACAAAGTAGGGTGACTTTCTGGATTCCGGATTTTCATAGATAAACGCAAACTCCTCGCTTATCTTTTTTTCAACCGTATAAATATGCTCCAGTTTCTGCCGGATAATATCGTGGTATTGCAACTCAACAATAATAGAGTCAAACCTTTTAACCGCGTACTTTATCTTGGCATGAACAGCCTCCCGGGTTTTACCGGATACCATTTTTTCGCGTGCTGTGCTGGTGTACTTCTTTACTTTATTGGTTGTTACCAAAAAGTCGTTGTTGAGGTGATCGTACAATTGATCCACCTTTTGATTCAAACTGCTAAACAAGCTTGAGTACTGATTAGCTGCGTACGGAGTAATATGATAGGATATCGTGTGCACCATTATGCTACAAAATCTAGTTGTTTATCCCAGCTCGGAAAAAGTGTTTGAATAATCCGCTGCTCTTCCATGGAAGGAAGTCTGTTGGAAACCATTCGCAAAACAATGCGCTGGTGAAATTCTTCTGGCGTTGAGCTCTTTATGGAGAGCGAAATATCGGCATACCGCACCTCGGTTTGTTTAAACTCAACGAGAAACTTATTGTATTGAATCTGGTTCACGGATAGAATCAAACGGATTGCATGGGCCAGTTCACGATCCATCCAAAGCTTGGCAATTCCTAATCTCACCGTGCTTAAAATCTCTTTGTACCGGGCACGGATATACTTAAGCTGACCCAGACAGATATTCGAAATAGCATCCAGAAAAGATGAAATCTCAATAAACATATGTGCTTCGCTGCTTTTCATTGAAAACGTTACCATTCGGTTTACCTGCTTGATATGTTGAAGGGGCTCAATCAACTCCGTAAGCTCACGGATCTGAAGCCTTGCCTGCTCAAACACTTTGCGAGCTTGTTCAAACTTATCCAGCGACACGTAGTTACCATCTCTCTTTGCCCGTTTGATCCGATTCAGATACATCACAAACGATTCATCGAGCTTTTGCTGTTCATCCTGCAAAAGCTGAATCATTTTGTCAATGTTTCTGTCGATATCGTTGAAGCTTGAAAGCATATTGTCCGCTGAACCAAAATCCATTTATCCGCTTAAAAGTCTGTTCTATTCGCTCTACAAAGGAGGTTGTTTCAGCGGATTGCTAGCATAGGAGGATTCAGAATTCACATGGTGGTTTTCACATTATGATTGGGAAATTTCCTAATCATTAAAAAACCAGCGCATGGGGTTCGCTGGTTTGAGAACAAAGTATTCTTGGCGGATTCTATCAGGATCGCTGCATGTACAACTTGATAAGCTGCACCACATTCTTAACCTCGCATTTCTGCAGGATGCTTATCCGGTAATTGGCCGCTGTTTTTTCACTGATAAACAGCTTATCGGCAATTTCGTGGGTATCCAGACCTTCAATAATCAAATCCAATACTTCAAGTTCCCGCTTTGATAATACCTTTTTAAAAAAATCATGACCATCCTTGGGCTTATTCATGTTTTCTACAATGTTGCTCATGATGCTCTGGCTGAAATACTTCTTCCCGGCACTTACCGCCAGCAGGGCTGCCAGCAGTTCTTCCTTGCCTGCATCTTTGGTAACATAGCCCAACGCACCACTTTCAATAGCCTTGGTGGCAAAGGATGACTTATCGTGCATGGTTAAAAAAATGAGCTTTACTTTTTTGTTGAATTGCTTGATGTAATCAAGAACTTCAAAACCATCGCCATCGGGGAAATTAATATCGCACAACAGAATTTCAATCTGGGCATGCGTATCCAGCATGCGTTTGGTTTCCTGAACGGAGCTGGCTTCTGCAATAATATTGATCAAGCCCGTTGATTTCAAAATGCCTACCATGCCTTCGCGAAGCATTTGGTGGTCGTCAGCTACTGCCAGTTGAATCATGCTGCCAATTTAAAAATTATGATGGTATGGTAATGGGTACGGTTAAACTAATCGTGGTTCCTGCATTTTCTGCAGAACTGATCAATAATTTTGCGTGAATCAAGTTGGCGCGTTCGTGCATGGTTTTTAAGCCAAAACTGTTTTCACGATTCGACTGTAGCGCCACATCAAACCCTTTTCCGTTATCCTCAATCAATAAATTGATGCTGTTCTTCAATTTCATTAACATCACCGAAACAGTGGTTGCCCCGGAATACTTCATCATGTTGTTGAGGGCTTCCTGCGCTATACGGTAAAGATGAATTGCTGTGAACGACTCTGGTTCGTATCCATCGAGGTTTATTTTGCAGGAAATGTCCATCTCTTTTCCACTAACGCGTTTGTAATGTTCTAACAGCGACTTAATAGCACTTTCCAATCCAAGTTTTCGCAGACTTAACGGCATTAATTCACTGGTAATTCCTTTCACATCAATCGCAATTTGTTGAATCAGGTCATTCAGGGTTTTAGCTTCCTCTGCACTATTGTTATCCAGGCCACGGGTGAGTTGAGCGAGTTGAAGTTTTGCCAAGCTCAACAATTGACCAACGCCATCGTGAAGCTCGCGTGCAATGTGACCTTTTTCATTCTCTTGTACCTGTATCATCAACTCGGTTTGCCTGCGCTGGCTTTGCAGCTTGGCCTCCAGTTGTGACACTTTCAGTGCTGTGATTTCATCTTCTAGCTTTTTCTTTTCGGTTATATCAATAAGATTTAATACATATCCTATGGTTTCGCCTTCTACCTGTAAGGTTGAGATGGCTACCTGGGCTACTACAGCCGAACCTGCTTTAGTGATCAGGTGAGTAATGCCCCGGTAGTTCTCCGGCTGTTGAACTCCGGATTGAAACTCAGGCATAAGAAACGATATATGCTTTTCCAGGATCTCGTGCTTGCGGTAATCAAGCCACTCGGCCACTACGTTGTTCACAAACTCAATCGAGCCTGACATCGAAATAAAAAGGATGGCAGATTGATTTTGTTTGATCATCTCTTCGTAGATGGTAAACTCTTTTTGGAAAATTTTCTGAGCCGACACATCGGAAACTGTTCCTACCATGCGAAGGGGCTTACCCTCATTTGACTGCTCAACAACCTTTCCGCGAAACATTACCCAGTTATAGTTATTGAACGTATCGAGCACACGCACTTCCATTTCAAAAGGCCTGAAGGGCGGCTTCAACGACATCTGAAAGAAACTGGTAAACTCCTGCCGCATTTCAGGATGGATATGATCCATAAACTTTTTTATCGACTCGCGCGTGTCTAACGGGAACCCGAGAATTTTCTGCGCGCGTGGAGAAAAAACACTAACATCGTTGGCAATGTCCCACTCCACAACACCATCACCGTGACCTTCCAGTGCATACAACCACTTTTGCTCACTCGAGCTAAGCTGGGTAGACTGATACTTTATTTTTTTATTTAATTCCTGCTGCTTCTCAAAACTTGCTATCAGTTCATCGTTAATTCGCTTCTCTTCATCAAGATCTTTCACGATACCAATCATGCGGGTAAAATGACCGATGGCGTTTTTATGAACTACCATATTCTGTGCCTCCACCCACCGATACTCGCCTTTTGTATCCCGTATGCGATAGATGTTTAACGTATGCTGACTTCGCGCAGCCTGCTGATGAAAACTCTCCCAGGTAAACTGCCAACTGTCGTCTGGATGAATTAGCGTCATCAGTGCATCGAAGCGTATCTCAAACTCGTTGGCTTCGTAGCCCAGCATCTCGGCTACCTTAGCACTCATCACAACCTTTCCTTGCTCCACATCCCAATCGAATACACCCAGATTGCCCACCTTAAGGGCGAACTCATACACCTTTTCGCGTTGTTCAATTCTTTCATGAAGTTGTCGCAGTTGTTCGGTGGCTCTTACACTTTCATCAACATCCTTAACCGTGCCGATATAGTAGACAGAACCATCAACTGGATCGTGATAACTATAGCTGTTTACTTCAATCCATTTATAGGAACCATTTTTGGTCCTGATCCGATAGGTTGCCGGGGCGTGTGGCCTTTTTTCTTTTCCAACATTATTCTTTATCCGGTCCTCTTGTGCCTCCACATCTTCCGGATGGATCGCTGACTTCCACCCGTTAAAGTTCATCTCAAATTCACCCTCCTGATAGCCCAGTATATCGTACAGGCGACTGTCGAATAGCACAACATCGGTGGTGACATTCCAATGATATACGCCCAGGTTTACGGTATCTAAAGCAAAGCGCAACCTTCTTAATTCGCGGTTGGCTATTTCTGTTTGTTTAACCTGGTGAATCTCTGCCGTTAATCGCGTGGCGATGCGGGTAAACAAATCGCTGGCAAGGGGAATGTTATGGTTTGAAATTCCCAAGGCGATAATTGATCCGATAATGTCTCGGTGCTCATTGAATAACCAATGACCGTAGTACACATAGTGTGAAGGATCAACAGTTCCAAAAAACGCTACGTCCGCTGTTGCTGTAAAGTCGTGCAGGGTTGCTAATACCGGTGCGGTAGAAAAAGCTTGTCCATCTGCACTGATCGTTTGAATATACTGATGCTGAACGTCAATGAAATTGATAAACAGTAAATCAGACTCCAGCAGCGTATTGATTTCAGTAGAAATAGATTTAAAAAAATCTTTTGACGAACGGTTGGCCAGGGACAGGATAACGGCCTGCATTTTCTCCTGCATACTGGCAGGCGCTGAAGTATTGTCTGTTATCATTTATCCTGTCAATTCGGAAATTACCCGTAAATGTAATTCCACTCAAGGTAAGGAATGATCGTTATTTTTTTGCTGTGACATCGGATTAAAGCCGTGTTGCTGATTTAAATCAGGAAGTCATCGACCAGGAGAATCATTTCAACTTGTTTATGGCCCTCCAGGGAATTTCAAGGGTCTTGAAGAAATAGCGATCGCCTTCTTTTTCTACATAGTGATAGGTAAGTCCTTCTTTCCCGGAAGTCAGGGCATTGGAGATGATAACTCCTTCCATCTTCGTAAGGTAAGCTGGCGTTGAGGGAGCACCATCTTTGTTTACTTTCCGAACCTCCAATAAAATATCGTTGTTGCGATTTACCGGGTACGCCATCACCATGTCCTCGCCCCGAGTGGTCAGTGCCAGCGGTGGTATCAGCATAGCGATCTGGCCAGCTGTAGTTGCTATTTCGGTGAGGGGGGTAATCACATTCAAGTCTTTGTCGAACACCATCACGTGCATGGGTGCCGGACCGCAACAGTCGGGCACCACGAATGCAAAAATACGATCGCCCTTTACCACCAGTTTAATGTCCGTATTGGATTGGAATTTCACCGGTGCTTCCTCCAGGCCGGGGATGATTCGCTCTTTCACCATGTTAAGATTTTTGTCCAGCAGTTTAACCATAACACGGCAATACTGCGATGACGAACAATACGGTTCACCGGAAACCGAAACACTCGCCATCACGGCAAGTCGATCTCCTATGGGTTCGGCCTGCAGCATGTTCAGGCAAAAGACTTTTTCTGTATACGAACTCTGCTTGTCCTTGCAAATTCCCGTAACCGGCCCATGAAAAAGTTGTGAGCGATTTCTCAAAACATCGGCCTGATCCAGATAGCCGGAGAAGATTACATCCTGATCGTGGCAGAACACTGCGATTTTACCGAAAGCGTTGAAAGCATAAAACCGGTCGTAGTATATGTTGAACCCACTTTTTGTTTTGACATACTCATTGGGATTGAGGTTAAGCGATCCTGATAACCTGATCAGTTCGTTAACTTCATCCTCCGAAGCTTTTAGCGGCAATAACTCATTCGCATTGGTATGATGCGAAGGTGTGAACACGTACGCAATTCCCCCAAACGATGAACCCTTCAGCAACGGCCTGCTGCGCGACTCCGGCATTTCGTCTGCCATAACAACTTCCTCCACGGCTGCTATGCTTTCAACTTCCACGATTTCATCCCTGGTATTGGTGCTCGTTGCCTGCTTTGAACCCGGCAAATCTTTTACAAATTCTGTATAGCCTGCTGTTGAACTGGTTCCACTGTTGATGTAAAAAATCTTTCCGTCCTTAAACAAACGATGATCGAACGGGTCAACAAACACGGGTTTACCGTTTTCAATAAAGAAGTCATTACTCTTATCAGTTACTTCGTTTAGTACAGTTTTGTTTGACGGCAGAAATGCCGGCAAACCATAGGGATTATTTTTCTTGAACTCAGTCCATGCTGATGCGATCCTTCCTCCCTGTTGATGAAGCTTTGTGATCAACAAGCTGTCGCTGGCTACATAGTAATCATCGTCTGCTTTGAGTGCGGATTGATAAACCGGGCATTCTGAAAAGACATCCGGTAAAAATTGCGTAAGGCCTGAAACAGTTCTTCGGAAATCAGATTTCTCAGAAGCCGAAGCGTTAACATGATGATCAGATCCAGTCATTACTGATACCGCGTAATCAACCAGCCCGGTATGCTCAAAGTGATACCACCGAATAAACTCAATCACTTCTAAACGATCGGCTGCCGGCACTTGCCCCATAACCTCGGGCAATGCGGTGGCCAGCCATTGCATGTTGGATTCAAGCGCGAAAAAATACGTTTCATCATCACTTTCAATGTTGGTCTTTAGTCGCGCTAATATTCGCGCGCCCGTGAGCGGCCGCAGATGTTTCTCCTGGATGGCTGCGATGGTGTAGTATTTATATTTACCTGCTTTCACCCGATTGATAAAATCCAGGTTCGCAACGGGCTGACTGCTGTAGTCACCAGTCCGCTCGGCAAAACCCGCACTTCCCTTTTTCAGCAATACTAGTTGTTCCTGCGAGGATACTTTCTCAGGTATCAGAATTTGGTTTTCGAAGGTTAGCGAAACTTTCCAGTCTTTGCGCGCAGGACTGTCACCACTTTGAAAACGCGGCACGGTGTATTGTTTTCCCGTGCCTGTGGCATTGGTCCGGTACACATCAAAGTTGCGCGGCACCGCAGTATTGAATTTTCGGGCCTGAAGGTATTGATATTGCAACCACTGCGATTCGCTGTATTCTTTCACGGCATATGGAAATACCTCATCGCTGGCAAGAATCGCGGGGATTACATTCATGCTGATCCAATACCGAAGCAAGGCCTGACCTTCGGCAGAGCGGAAATAATCCTTCAACTGTTGCTGTGTAAGAATCTCAGCGGCTTCTTCACCCCGCCAGGTGAGCGCCTCCTGCAGAAGCATTGTAATGCTTTTGAAGTCATCCATCGGTGGCACACCGCCCATGAATTTTCGGAATTCATAGTTACGTATGATCGCCTGCACACGCGGTTCAAGCGAAGGTGGGAATGAACGCGACATTCTTTCAATCACCTTGCCACCGTTGATGCGATACACTTCTCCGGATTGCACATTCATGGTGGCGATGGCATCCCGTATCAATTGTACGGCACGCGTAGTATCAATGAGTTTGGTTTTGAGATGAGATGCCAGCGAAGGATAATCAAATGCATTGAGGCGCCTGGCCGGCAACGACCAGTACAAGGAATCAAGGGTGCGAATAAAGACTTCGTTGCGCATACCCATCCGACTGTTGAAATAGAGATAAAATTTCTCGAGCCCTTCGTAACGCTTGCGAAGTTCCGGATGAATGGATTTTAACTGATCATCCGCCAACATCATGGCGTACGTTCGATACCGTAAGCCGCCTGGTCAGCCATCGTTACGGCCGCGGCTGCGCTCCCCGACTGCGCATGACAGATGGCAGCAAAGTAATAGTCTTTGGCCGTGGGGGTTAAGGTTTTAAAATACTGATCAAAAGTTGCCGCTGCCTCCTTAAATTTTCCCTGGCTGTATTGATCGTACGCACGCTGAAGATCATCAAAGGGCGTTTGGGCCTGGGCATGAGAAAGGAAGATGATGAGTGAACAGAGAAGCGTGCCCGCACCAACATGTATTTTCTTTACCATAACGTCCGTCATTAATTTTGTCTCAACGATACAAAAATAACCGGAGACAATTATGCAGCAAGCGTGCGGCTATCACATGAATGCAGCCACTTCCAAACCTTACTACTAAAAAATTAGAAAAGAAGTCCTGACTGATTAGCCTTACCAAGGGGAGAACGATAACATTTGTAACATCCCTAACAATACTACCCCTGCTCCAACCGAAACCCCACCCCATGATAATTCACAATCTGCACTGCAGGATCTTCCTTTAAATACTTTCTGAGTTTGGAAATGAACACATCCATGCTTCGTCCCATAAAGTAATCGTCATCGCCCCAGATTTGGGTAAGGATCTCTTCGCGCTTCAATACGCGCTCGCGGTTAAGATACAGCAGCTTTAAAACATCAGCTTCTTTTTGTGTAAGGGTCTTCTCAAGGTTTCCATACTTCAGCACCAGGGTGGTGTAATCAAATTCATACCCGCCAATGGTAAATGCTTTTTCCTTCTGTTCACTCTGGTGGCTGCTTCTCCGAAGAAATACTTCAATGCGACACAACAACTCATCGAGGTTAAACGGCTTGGTGATGTAGTCATCGCCTCCGGTTTGAAATCCGGTGAGCTTATCTTCTGTCATGGCCTTGGCCGTGAGGAAGAGTATGGGAACTTCTTTGTTTACCTGCCGAACACGTTTTGCCAACGCAAACCCATCTTGTCTGGGAAGCATAACATCGAAAATGCAAAGGTGGAAAGCTGCATTCAAAAACATTTGCTCGCCCGCATCGCCATCGGCACAAAGGGTTACGTCATACCCGCGAAGACTGAGGTTATCCTTGATCACAAAGCCGAGGCTTGGATCATCTTCTACCAGCAAAATTCGTTTCGGTGCCTGCATCATACGCTAGTTAGTCTTTACGCTACCGGAAGGTAAATAGAAAATATACTTCCTTTCTCGAGCTGACTGGTTAATGTAACATTTCCCCCGTGTGCCTGAATGATTGTTTTTACATAATTAAGGCCCAGGCCAAAACCTTTTACATCGTGCACATTGCCGGTAGGCACGCGATAAAATTTTTGAAACACCCGCTTTTGATTTTCGGCACTGATTCCAATCCCATTATCCTTTACTTCTATTAGCACGCCTTTGGTTGTATTGGCTGTTTGAATGGTAATGGCCGGTTTTCCCTTGCAATATTTAATGGCGTTGTCAATCAGGTTGGTCAGCACATTGGTAACATGAAGTTTGTCGGCCTGAATTTCAGGTTGAGTTGCTTCAAAAATTGTATTTACCTCGCCCTGCTTTTCATGAAGCGCCCAGGATGTATTGCGGATGGCATCGCCAATGAGTTGATGTACTTCCACACACTCGCGTTTCAGGCTTATTTCTTCTTTGTCAAGTTTGGCCATTTGAAGAACGCGTTCAACCTGTTGCTTCAGGCGTGTGTTCTCTTTCTCAATAATGGTGGCATAGCTTAATAATCGCTCAGGGTTATCTACGATAGAAGGATCCTTCAATACCGCGGTGGATACAGCAATGGTCGATATAGGCGTTTTAAACTCGTGCGTCATGTTGTTGATGAAGTCCTTCTGGATTTCGGAAAGCCGCTTTTGTTTTAATATCACGAAGAGTGTACAGCCAAAGAAAACAATAACCACCAGCAATACGATGGACGAGAACGACCAGATACCCATCTGGTTTATAATATGGGCTTCGCGATTGGGGAACTGCACACCAAAATGATAGCCTTTGTTGGCCCACTCGGGCAAGCTCTGGCTTGTGGTTCTCTGTTTTGATTTCAGCGGAACATAGTTGCCGTACACCATCTGCTCGCGCGTGCAGTCATAAACACCGTACTCGAAGTCTACTACAATGTTTCGCTTTTCAAATTCGGTACGAAGCAAAAATTCCAACAGACGCGCATTGATTTCGCTGTTCACCATCACCACAAAATAATTGGTCGAGAGTTGCTTTACCGGGTTATTGGCAGGCGAAGGCGTGTCTTTAATTTCGTAAATCTGTTGGGCTACCGTGTACAGTGCGGCCGTAACGGTTCGTTCAAACTCAGCTTCTTTCAAATCAAAAGCACGCCTTACCCAGTAGAGCTGTGTAATGGTAATGCCCACAATACTCAGCGTAGCGAGGATGACAATAAAGCGAATGGTTGAGTTCTTCACAATTTAAAGGTACAACAAACCCGAATGCTGTTAGAATACTTTAACAAGTTGTTAACATTAATTGGATATTCATTAACAAGCGGTATGGATAGCATCCTTGAATTTTGTGGTGTTCGATCGAATCGTAAACAATGTTCAACTTAAATTCTAACACCATGAAAAAAGTATTGGTCATCGCATTTGCTGTAATTGTTGCGGGTGCAGCCGTTGCACAATCCCTCGTGCGAAATGAAAAATCTCTCCCTTCGCTTACTCCTCGAAACGCTGTGTTTGCCTGGTCGCTAACGACTGCCGACCTGGGTAAAATTAAAGTAGGTAAACCGGTAACGCAGAGCTTTACCTTCATCAACAAAGGTGACGCAGAGCTGGTGATCTCATCCGTTAAAGCATCATGTGGTTGCACGATAGCCGAATACACCAAGGAGCCGATTCCACCAGGCGCGCAAGGTTCAGTAAAAGCTACCTATAATGCTGCGCACGTTGGTACGTTCAACAAGACCGTAACCGTTAATGCCAACACCGAAGAAGGTGTTGTGTTGCTCACCATTAAAGGTGAAGTAGTGGAGTAAGCCCACGGTCAACAGTCCACGGTCCATGGTAATGTCACGGTGGACTGTGGTCTGTTGACTGTTGGACTGTCTATCCCGTAAACGTTTTCGAAAATAAAATTTGCAATTAAAAAAGGTCTGGCCAACCTCAAAGTAGTATTTAATAACTTTGTTAGTTATCAAATACACCCCATGGCCAGTCAATTCAATGAGTCTGTTTCTACACGCTACCACATGTACAACAGCCTCTTTCTTAACTTACCCTACACCGGCATTTACCGCACGGGTACTTTATTACCCCTGCTACAGCAAGCCTGCGAAGGTGGCTTTGATAAAGGAAGAGATCCAAAGACCATCATAAAAAAATTCTTTAGTGATTTTGCTCCACAAGCAACCCGCGAAGAACAATTCGGATTGCTCTTTAGTATCATTCAATATGTAGAACGCCAGGTAGTATTGTTCGACTCCATTGAAGATGCTGCTTTTGACGAGGTAAACGACATGGATGGCAAGGGTTCTGTTTCCGCCTTGCTGCTGCGTGCTTCGGCCGAAAACATGATGGATGAATTGAAAAAGAAGCTGGAAGATTTCAGCGTTCGCCTGGTGCTTACTGCGCACCCTACCCAATTCTACCCCGGCAATGTTTTGGCGATCATCAACGATCTTGAACAAGCCATTCGCGACAATCGTCTTGAGCATATCAACCTGCTGCTGCGACAACTTGGAAAAACAGCATTCATCAACAAAGAAAAACCAACACCCTTCGATGAAGCCGTAAGCTTGTCGTGGTTTTTGGAAAACGTTTTTTACCCGGTAATACCTGAAATCATTCAGAAAGTGATGTCGGGGTTGAATGTAAAACTGGAAGAGTGGACCAATTTCGATTTGATTAAGGTTGGTTTCTGGCCCGGTGGCGATCGTGATGGCAATCCCTTTGTTACTCACGAAACCACGCTTAAAGTAGCCCAACATTTACAAGAAGCGTTGTTGCGTTGTTATCACCGTGACCTTCGGTTCCTGAAACGCAGGCTTACCTTCAAAGGTGTTGATCACATTATTGCCCGTGCCGAACGCAAAGTGTATCCTATTGCGTACGGAGGATACGGAGATATTTACAATCATCCCGATGAACTGCTCAACGATTTATTTGAAGCACGAGAGGTGATCATAAACGATCACAACAAGCTCTTCCTGAATTTGCTGGATGCGTTCATTCTGAAAGTAAAAATCTTTGGATTCTATTTTGCCAGCATGGACATCCGCCAGGACAGTCGTAAACATGCGTATGCCTGGGATGCCTGCATCGAAAAGCTGAAATTAAAAAACAAAAAACTGAAAGACTTTGACAAGCTTACGGAGCTTGAGAAAATTGATTTGTTGTTGTCGTTAAGTTTCAAACCTGCCGCCTTAAAGTTTGATGATCCTTTTGTTAGCGAACTTCTCGAGAGTATTAATGCCATTGGCCAGGTGCAGGCACAAAACGGAGTGGAAGGTTGCCATCGCTATGTAATCAGCAACTGCCAGTCAGCCCTCGATGTCATTCGTGTTTTTCAACTCGCTAATCTTATTCTGGGTAAAGACGGTGAACTTGCGCTGGACATCGTGCCCCTGTTCGAAACCATTGAAGACCTGGCTAACGCACCACTGGTGATGGAGGCCCTTTATAATATTCCAGCATATCGCGAGCACTTGAAACGCAGAGGCAGCAAGCAAACCATCATGCTTGGATTTTCGGATGGTACCAAAGACGGAGGCTACCTTCGCGCCAACTGGTCGATCTTCCAGGCTAAAGAAAACCTCACCCGCATCACACGCGACCAGGGATTTACGGCTGTTTTCTTTGACGGTCGCGGTGGCCCACCCGCCCGTGGCGGTGGTAATACGCACGACTTCTACGCATCGCTGGGCGATACTATTGAAGATAAAGAAGTACAAATCACCATTCAGGGACAAACCATCAGCTCCAACTTTGGTAAACCTGTTTCGTGTACGTACAACTTGGAACAACTCCTGTCGGCCGGTGTAGAAAGCGCGGTTTTCAAAAATGTAGAGAGCCCCACCGAAAAAGAAAACGAATTGATGAATGCCCTTGCCGAAGAAGGCCACAAGGCTTACCTCGACCTGAAGCATCATCAAAAATTTGTTCCCTACCTGGAAAAAATAACACCGCTTGCTTTTTTTGGTGACACTAACATTGGCTCACGCCCGGTGAAACGAAGCTCAGGAAGTTTAAAGTTTGAAGATCTTCGCGCCATACCTTTTGTAGGATCGTGGGCCCAGATGAAGCAAAACATTCCAGGCTTTTATGGTGTTGGCACCGCGCTGAAGGAATTAAAAAAACAAGGTAAACTCCGCGAGATAAAATCATTGTTCAAGCAATCGCTTTTCTTCCGTACCTTGCTTAGTAACAGTATGATGTCGCTCACAAAATCATACTACCCGGCTACGGCATACTTGCTCAAAGACAAAGAATTCGGTGAGTTCTGGAAGAAGATGCACACCGAGTATAAGTTATCGAAAGAAATGATCCTGGAGACTTCCGGCCTTAGCGAGTTGATGGATAACAACCCAACCAACCGCGACTCGGTTAAACTTCGCGAGCGGATTGTATTGCCGCTGATCACCATTCAGCAGTATGCACTCTTCCAGTTGCGTCACCTCGAAGCGGATGATAAGCCTTACGAAAAAATGTATCGCAAGCTGGTGCTACGCTGTATGTTTGGAGTGATTAACGCGGCACGCAATTCTGCCTAGTACGTTCGTCAGAATTCTGCCGTACGTTCAATAACCATTTCCCGATGTGTAACCGGGTGCTGAAAAATCAGCTTGCAAGCATGTAGCGCAATGGCATCAGGTTTGTAAGGCTGTGTTGAATTGTATAACGCATCTCCCATTATCGGGCAACCTGCATCCGACAACTGCGCGCGTATTTGATGAAACTTGCCGGTATGAAGTTCAATGTTCCAGAGAAAACGATCAGCGGATTGTTGCACGATGGAGTAGCGAAGCAAAGCCTTCTCCGCATACGGAAACTCTTCAGGCGACAACACGGCTTTTTTCTTTTCCTTTCGATGCCAGTGCTCAAGTACTCCACTTGACTGTACTGGTGCCTGTGTGGTTAGTGCCTGGTAGTATTTTTTTACGGTTCGCGCTGCAAACTGCTCGCTTAGATTTTTCAATACAGCCCGTTGTTTAGCAAACAAGACAATGCCACTTACGGGCCTGTCAAGCCGGTGAATGTGTTGGGCGTAAACTTCTGCTTCTTTCGGTAACGATTTTCTTAAATACGCACGAACCAGGTGAAGTAAATTCAGATGCCCGTTGCGGTCGGGCTCTACCATCAAACCACACGGCTTATGCACCACCACTACATACTCATCCTCAAAAAGTATAAGCTCAGCAATGTTGATGGCTACCGTCATTCATGCTAAAGTGATGTCAGTGTTAACTTTCTAAATTCTACTTCTGCACCTTCAGCCTGTACAGCGATCTGCCCCTTTGTTGCCGTACAATTAAAACCATCGTTTACCAGTGCACCGTTCACCCAAACTTTAATGGTTGTTTCGCGACATTCGATCAGCATAGTATTCCATTGACCCAACGGCTTCTCCGATCCATCGGTAAGATTGATTACCCTTCGTTCCTTTCCTTCTGTAATTCCCCAATTCTCTTTCGGACCTCTACGTGCTTCCATATCCGGAACTTCAATATTTTCCACAATGCACCAGAAGTCACCGGCATTCTCGTGCATCATCTGTACTTCCAGCGACTTCGGAAACATACCATACAGGGCGCGTGGTGTTGATGCATGAACCAGCACACCGCAATTTCCAGGCTCACCCACAAAACGATACTCTACCTCAAGTTTATAGTTATGATAAACCGAATCCGTAATGAGGTGTCCGTTGGGTGTTCCTAAACTTACCAGCATACTATCGCGCACGATGAATGGATTGCGAACCACCGTATCCTTGTCCATATCCGGCACATCAACATGCCAGCCCGAAAGGTCATAACCGTTGAAAAGATTTTTGGTTGTTGTTTCTTCCATTGGTTTTTCTGAAGCCGGTCTACAGGCGATAAGCGTTACGAAAAAACAAGCGTAAATAATTCTCATAATTTTAACTTTTGCTGATTTCAATTTACGCTTTTGGCTGGTAATCGTACTGTAAATGTTGAGCCCGCATCTTTTTCGCTCGTTACCGATATGGTGCCTTTCAGAATATCCACCGAACGCTTTAGGATATAAAGGCCCAACCCGCTACCGCTTGAGCTTTGTGTAGCGCGGTAGAATATTTCAAAGATTTTACTTTGATACTCCTTTGGAATGCCCTGGCCATTGTCTTCCACTTCGATAACAATCCAGGAGGGTTCCTTGAATATACGAATCTGGACTGTAGGTAACGTACGCACGGAATACTTAACAGCATTCTCCAGCAAATTTTGCAGAATGGCATTGATCAGCACAAACTCAGCATTGTACTCAATAGAAGATTCTATACTTTTCTGAATCTGGATCGTTACAAAATTCGGGTAGCGGCTTAAGGATTGCAGGCAATCATCAACCATTTTCTTAAAATCAATCGGCTCTTTCTTCAGGTCATTGTGATTGAGCATTGTGAGATTGATCAGCCCGGTAATGATATCGTCCAGCCGTTGGATCTGGCGCTGCTGCTTATCAATATAATCTAATGCCACAGCATCCTTTACTTCCGATTTTGCGAGATAAGACAACCCCAGCAACGAAGAGATGGGGCCTTTTAAATCGTGCGATATGCGATAGAAAAAAGCATCGAGCTCAGCATTTTTATTTGCTATGATTTGAGTTTGCTCACGGTTTGTTTCAAGTGCTGTGGTTAACGACTCATTGGTTTTTGTCAACTGCTCGGTTCGCTCCTTTACTTTCGCCTCAAGTTTTTCGGTTGCTTCCAATTGAAACTTAAACGCTAAGGCCTGTGCTTCTTCCTTTTCCTGTTTATACCTGCGGTAGCGATCGCCCAATGCAAAAGCAATGATGGTGGTTTCCAGCGCAGCACCAATCTCTACAAAATGTGTTGTCCAGAAATTAAATTCAAACACACCACTGTTTCGCAGGGTTAAAAAGATACCACCAAGCAGGTAGAAAGTCCAGGCAGCAATGAAGTAGTTGGCGGTTCGGTTACCGCGCATACGGCATACAATTCCGGTAACAAGAAAGAGTGTGGTGGAAATGGTGATCAGGTTGTTTCCTGCTGAAGGAAGCCATCGGGTTATAACCAGGACCATCGAAAGAAGTGAAAGCGGAATTAACGCTACCAGAATGTAGTACATCGTGCGCGAATACATCCTTACCTCTAAGAAGCGAATGGTAAAAATGGTAAGGAAAAAAATCAGCACGCCCAGGGATAACCGCCCCATGTAAAAGTTCATTTCCGGAGCATCGGGCCACAGCAACTTTCCACCATAACCGGTAGCAGCTGCGAAAATCGAAAACGTACACACAATGGTGCAGATGTATAACAGGTAATTGGTCTGCTTCAGCGTGAGGTAGATAAAGAGGTTATAAAAAAACATCACGATGAGTATTCCGAAAAACACTCCGTAACCAATATCCTCCAGGCGGATCTTGTTATGAAACTTGTCCTTCTCCAAAATGAAAAGTGGAAATGTTCTTGGGCTCGTTCCGGTTATCTGAATGTAGACTGTGCTGATGGCATCATCATTAAAAACAAGCGGCAGTACAAAACCGGTGTGCGGAATTTCGCGCTTACTGTGTGGCTTATAGTAGCCTACCGCATCGTGCTTCCAGGTGGAATCCTGCTGTTGATAAAAGTCGACATATTCCAGAAAGGGAGCAGGAATTTCCAGGTACCACGATGTTTCGGGTAACGTATTTCGGGTCGTTACTTTAATCCAAAGTGGTGATTTCAGGTAGCCAAACGTAAGCCCGTGCCTGGAATTGAGTTTAAAGTTTTGCTGAAATTCGGGCTTGCTAACCTGATCGAACGAAAGTGTGCCAGCAGAATCGATAAAGATTTCAACCTGTTGATCCAGTCGATAGGTCTCCTCACTATCTTTCAGCAAGAAGGGTTGTTGGCCATTCACGATACAGACAACACCGAGAGAAAGTAAAACGAGAAGGTACTTTTTCTTTAGGTTAGGCAAATTCATTAGCTAATGTTCACAAAACTCGAACAGGGCTAAAGTAATACTTTTTAGATGTTGCAACCTAAGATTTAACTCAGACAGCCATAAAAAAAGCCGGACGATGCATCCGGCTTAATTGCTCAATTTGTTTAGTCTCAATCTTTCTTTTCCTTCGATGAGGTCTTGGTCTTCTTCACCTTGATCACCAGCACTTCATCTTTTCCATCGTGATCGGCCAGCAGGGTTCCACCCTCTTCTACCTCACCCTTCAGGATTTCTTCGGCAATTGGATCCTCCAGGTACTTCTGGATGGCGCGGTTAAGCGGGCGTGCACCAAATTGCTGATCGTATCCTTTATCAGCCAGAAAATCTTTTGCCTTTTCGGTAAGCTCGATATTGTATCCAAGCTGGATGATCCGTTCGAAAAGTTTTTTCAAAGTGATGTCGATAATCTTGTGGATGTGTTCGCGCTGCAACGAGTTGAACACAATAACATTATCCAAACGATTCAGAAACTCCGGACTAAAGGCACGCTTCAGGGCATTCTGAATAGTGGACTTCATGTGCTCATCGTCTGACTCGCGTTTGTGCGAAGGAGCGAAACCAATTCCGGTTCCGAAATCTTTCAGGTCGCGCACACCAATGTTCGAAGTCATAATGATAATCGTATTCCTGAAATCAACGCGTCTTCCCAAACCATCCGTCAGGATACCGTCATCCAAAACCTGAAGCAGAATGTTGAACACATCGGGGTGAGCTTTTTCAATCTCATCCAGCAGAATAACAGAGTATGGCTTGCGTCTTACCTTCTCGGTAAGCTGACCACCTTCTTCGTATCCAACATATCCCGGAGGGGCCCCTACTAAACGCGACACCGAGAATTTCTCCATGTACTCGCTCATGTCGATGCGCACCAAGGCATCTTCCTTATCAAAAAGATAGGTGGCTAGTACTTTGGCTAATTCTGTTTTACCAACACCAGTCGGGCCGAGAAAGATGAATGAGCCAATAGGTTTCTTCGGATCTTTCAGCCCCACTCTTGTACGCTGAATAGCTTTCACTAATTTCTTGATGGCTTCGTCCTGCCCGATCACCCGACCTTGCAGTTCTTCGCCCATGTTCAGCAACTTGTTACTTTCCTTCTGTGCAATACGGTTTGTTGGAATGCCCGTCATCATTCCGATAACATCGGCTACATTCTCCTCATTTACCGTATATTTTTCCAATCGGGTTTTTTCTTCCCACTTGGTCTTTGCCAGGTCAAGTTGTTCAATCAGTTTTTTCTCGCGGTCGCGAAGCTGGGCAGCTTCTTCGTACTTCTGGCTTTTCACCACACGATTCTTTTCTTTTTTCACATCTTCAATTGCTTCTTCGAGCTTCACGATGTCTTCTGGTACGTGAATGTTATTGATGTGAACGCGCGCACCGGCTTCATCCAGTACATCTATGGCTTTGTCCGGAAGGTACCGGTCGCTGATGTAGCGGTCAGAAAGTTTGACGCATGCTTCGATCGCCTCCTTGGTATAGATTACATGGTGGTGATCTTCATACTTCTCTTTAATGTTTTCGAGAATCTGGATGGTTTCTTCTGGTGTGGTCGAGTCTACCATTACCATCTGAAACCTGCGGGCAAGTGCCCCATCCTTCTCAATATATTGCCTGTACTCATCCAGCGTGGTTGCACCAATACATTGGATTTCGCCACGGGCCAAGGCCGGCTTAAACATGTTGGAGGCATCGAGCGAACCGGAAGCTCCACCGGCACCCACAATAGTGTGCAATTCGTCAATGAAGAGGATGACATCCTGCGATTTTTCCAACTCATTCATCACGGCCTTCATCCGTTCTTCAAACTGACCGCGGTACTTTGTTCCGGCTACCAGCGAAGCGAGATCAAGTGTTACTACGCGCTTGCCAAACAGCACGCGCGAAACTTTTTTCTGGATGATGCGCAGGGCAAGTCCTTCGGCTATGGCCGTTTTACCTACTCCGGGCTCACCAATCAGAATCGGATTGTTTTTCTTTCTTCTGGAAAGAATCTGGGCTACGCGTTCAATTTCTTTTTCGCGGCCCACAATAGGATCGAGTTTATTCTCTTCTGCCAGGCGGGTAAGGTCGCGGCCAAAATTATCCAGCACAGGTGTGCGTGATTTTTCCGTGCCTTTTTTCTCTTTGCCTGGTGCGCCCGAACTGCCGCCACCAAATATTTTTGATGAATCGTCATCCGGATCGTCTGTGTCTTGTGATGCCATCGGGCCTTCACTCTGGTATTCCAACATCTCTTTAACCGTTTCGTAGTTTACATCAAACTTATTGAGGATTTGGGTTCCCAGGTTATCGTGATCGCGGAGAATGGAGAGTAACAAATGCTCGGTTCCGATAAGTTGAGCCTTAAAGATTTTGGCCTCGAGGTAGGTTATCTTCAACACTTTCTCTGAGGCTTTGGTCAACGGTATGTTTGCCAGATTTTTGATCTGATGGGTGGCTGTACCTTTTGATATCTTCTCGATTTCATTTCGCAGTTCATCCATGGGTACGCCCAGCTTCTTCAGCACGCCAACGGCTACGCCTTCGCCTTCGCGGATCATACCCAGAATGAGATGCTCCGTTCCAATGTAGTCGTGCCCTAAACGCAATGCTTCTTCCCGACTGAGGGAGATTACCTCCTTAA
>Ga0315910_10000262_pt1 | contig 57903 bp, 50 predicted proteins | sample EdamamesoilMG_FD_204470 | JGI IMG/M metagenome (GOLD analysis project Ga0315910, IMG submission 204470) | Garden soil microbial communities collected in Santa Monica, California, United States - Edamame soil | ecosystem: Environmental > Terrestrial > Soil > Garden | place: USA: California... | reverse complement strand
GCATCCGCCTCAACCAGATCGGATACTATCCGCAAGCTCCGAAGGTTGCTATTGTGGTGAATTCAGAAGCCACTGAATTTTACCTGGCTAAACCAGGCAGCGATAAGAAACTCTTCATCGGAAAGTTAGGTGCGCCTGTAATATCTGAGTTCTCCGATAAGACAACACGCAAGGCGGATTTCACTTCGTTTATGAAGGAAGGTACGTATGTGTTGGTGGTGGCCGGGTTAGGATCAAGTTATCCTTTTGAAATCAGGAAGAATGTACACGATGAAGTTGCAAAGGCTTCTATCAAAGGATTTTATTTTCAGCGCATGTCGACAACGCTGCCAGAAAAATTTGCAGGCAAGTGGCATAGACCATTCGCACATCCTGATGACAAAGTATTGGTACATGCATCAGCAGTAAGCGAGAAGCGTCCGGAGGGAACAATCATTACTTCACCAAAAGGATGGTACGATGCAGGCGACTACAATAAGTATATTGTGAACAGTGGCATTACCGTGGGTACGATGCTATCGGCCTACGAAGATTTTCCGGAATACTTCAACAATCAAAATCTGAATATTCCGGAGAGCGGAAATACACTTCCTGATCTCCTCGATGAAGTGCTCTGGAACTTGCGCTGGATGATGACCATGCAGGATCCAAATGATGGTGGTGTCTATCACAAACTCACCAATGCCAACTTCGATAAAATGGTGATGCCCGATAAGGCCACCAATCCTCGGTATGTAGTGCTGAAAGGTACTGCGGCTGCACTGGATTTTGCAGCGGTGATGGCACAGGCAACACGCGTGTTTAAGCAATTTAACAATCAGCTTCCCGGACTTTCTGATTCGTGTTTGAGTGCTGCAACACAGGCCTGGCAGTGGGCCCTTAAGAATCCTGCTGTGGAGTATCGCCAAAATGAGTTGAATAAAAATTTTGATCCCGATATCACTACTGGTGCTTATGGCGATCGTGACCTGAGCGATGAATTTATCTGGGCTGCCTGCGAGTTGTACGCTACTACAGATGATGCGCAGTACATTAATCCAAGTAGCGTACTTCCGGAAACGAAAGTACAGCTGCCCTCCTGGAGTCAGGTGCGGATGCTCGGATACTACTCGTTAGTGCGCCTGAAAAAATCATTACCGAATGATCCGGAATCATTACCACGAATAGAAAAAATTGTAGTTCAGTTCGCAGACGATTTAATGAAAGATTATCAAAACCGATCGTTCAGTATGGTGATGGGAGCAAGCGCAAGAGATTATGTTTGGGGAAGCACAGCCGTTGCGGCTAATCAGAGTGTTGCCTTACTGCAGGCTTACTACAGCACCAGCAATAGAAAATATGTAGACGCGGCCTTAACTAATCTTGATTTTATCCTCGGAAGAAACGGAACAGGTTATTCATTTGTAACCGGCTATGGCGATAAAACACCCCTGCACCCCCATCACCGCCTTTCGGTTGCCGATGGTGTTGTTGAACCGGTGCCGGGGTTGCTTTCTGGTGGACCGAATCCTGGCAAGCAAGATGGTTGTCAATATCCGTCATCCGTGGCTGATGAAGCCTTTGTGGATCATGACTGCTCATATGCGTCAAACGAAATTGCGATTAACTGGAATGCTCCATTGGTTTATTTAACTTGTGCAGTTGAGGCACTGCAACAAAGAAGCGGATACTCAAAGTGAGCTTTTTCTTACTCAAATTATTCGAATGAGGTTCTTAGTTTTTGCGTTAGTTCTGGTTATAGCAGGAAAATCAATCGCACAAAAAGCGTTGAAGAATGGCGATGAAAAGGTGTATATGTTCTCATATTTCAAAAACAATGGAATTGATGGATTGCACCTGGCATACAGCAACGATGGTCTTACCTGGAAAGCACTGAATGGCGATAGCTCATTTCTAAAACCAACAGCAGGTGTGGATAAGTTGATGCGCGACCCGTGCATCATACAAGGACCGGATGGAATTTTTCACATGGTATGGACGGTAAGCTGGAACGAGAAAGGTATAGGCTATGCAAACTCGACCGACCTGGTTCATTGGTCAAAGCAACTCTACATTCCGGTTATGGAGCATGAGCCCAACACGCGCAACTGCTGGGCACCGGAAATTTTTTACGATGCCGGATCAAAGCAGTTTATGATTTACTGGGCCAGTACCATTACCGGTAAGTTTACCGAAACGCTTAGCGCGAAGGAAAATGCCTACAATCATCGGCTGTACTACACCACCACAAAAGATTTTAAGACATTCAAGAAATCTCAATTGCTTTACAATGATGAATTCAACGTTATTGATGGTACCATTATAAAAAAAGGAAAACGGTACCTCATGTTTTTGAAGGATGAAACCGTTGAGCCCCCGCAGAAGAACATCCGGATAGCAACCAGCAAAAGATTTTTTGAAGATTACAGTAGTCCGGGCGAACCGATTACCGGCAAGTATTGGGCGGAAGGTCCTACGTGTTTGAAGCTTGGCGATCAATGGATTGTTTACTTCGACAAGTATCGCGATCATAAAATGGGTGCTGTGGCATCAACGGATTTAATTTCCTGGACCGACATCTCTGACAAAATTTCCTTTCCCGAAGGTGTTCGGCACGGAACTGTCTTCATCATTTCAAAAAAAGTATTCGACCAATTACCAACAAAATAAAACCAGCGTAACCCATGAAAAGAGTGCTCTTGTTCGGCATTACAGCAAGCCTGCTGTTTAGCTGCGCACCCAAGAAACCCAAGACAACTGAGGAAAAAATTGATAGTCTTATCAGCCTGATGACACTGGAAGAAAAAGTAGCAATGATTCATTCTGAATCTTCCTTTGCTTCTGGTGGCGTGGCGCGCCTGAACATCCCACATTGGGTAATGTCGGATGGACCGCACGGTGTTCGTAAAGAACATGGTACAGACTATGTGCCGGATGAAGGTGTTGCAGACTCCGTTACCTATTTGCCGGTGGGCGTGGCGTTGGCGTCTACCTGGAACCCTGCATTAGGATATGCGTACGGAAAAGTATTAGGCAGTGAAGCTAATGCCCGGGGTAAAGATGTAATTCTCGGTCCGGGTATTAACATCATTCGAACCCCGGTGAATGGAAGAAATTTTGAATACCTCAGTGAAGATCCCTACCTCATTTCGCAGATGGTAGTAGGCTACATTAAAGGCGTGCAGGATCAAGGCGTTTCGGCCAGTGTTAAACATTATGCTGCCAACAATCAGGAAACAAATCGTACGACAGTAAATGTAGAAATGAGCGAGCGTGCCTTGCGCGAAATTTATCTACCCGGATTTAAGACGGCCGTGCAGCAAGGTGAAGTGAACACGGTAATGGGGTCGTACAATAAATTCCGGGGCCAGTACTGTACCCATCATGAATACCTTGTCAATACTATTCTGAAAGGAGAGTGGGGTTTTAAAGGTGTACTCATGACCGATTGGGGGGCTGCCAAAGGTACACTGGAGGCCATCAACAATGGTACTGATGTAGAGATGGGCACCGACCTGAGTCTTGGCCCGAATCCGAATTACGGAAAATACTTTATGGGCGACACGGTGATCAGCCTGGTAAATTCCGGAAAGGTTGATGTGAAGGTGATCGATGAGAAGGTAAGACGCATCCTCCGCATCATGTACAAAACACACATGTTTGGCAAGCGCCCTGCAGGATCGATCAATACCCCGGAGCATCAGGCCACCACCTTGAAGATTGCCGAAGAAGCCATCGTGTTGTTGAAGAACGATAATATCCTTCCCTTGAAGAAGGAGTCATTGAAAACCATTGCGGTGATTGGTGCGAATGCTACCCGCAAGCATGCCGGTGCCGGTGGAAGTTCGCAGGTCAACGCAAAGTATGAAGTAACACCGCTGGCTGGAATCACCAAGCTTGTTGGCGACAACGTAAAAATTGTTTATGCCCCCGGTTATGAGATTGTGAAGGATGGTAAGTCTAATCCAACGCTCGTTCAGGAAGCTGTGAAGACAGCAGCAAGTGCAGATGTTGTTATTTATGCAGGTGGCTGGATACACGGTTACTCCGATGCCTGGAACGATAATGCGTTTGATTCCGAAAGTGTGGATAAACCGAATCTGATTTTACCCTTTGGTCAGGATGAACTGATCACCGCTGTGCTGAAAGCAAATCCAAAAACCATTGTGGTATTGAACAGTGGTGCTGCCACCGATATGAATGCCTGGGGCGATAAAGCGAAAGCCATCATTCAATCGTGGTATGCCGGCATGGAAGGCGGAACGGCCCTGGCAAAAATTCTTTTTGGTGAAGTTAATCCTTCCGGAAAATTACCAATGACATTCCCGAAAAAGCTGGAGGACAGTCCGGCCCATGCGTTGGGTGCCTACCCGGGTGATGCCAATCTGAACGAAGAATACAAAGAAGGAATTTTTGTTGGGTACCGCTACTTCGATACAAAGAACGTAGAGCCGTTGTTCCCGTTTGGCCACGGCCTCTCGTACACCACCTTCGCGTACGAAGATCTTTCAATTACAAAATCGCAGAAAGGTGCCGTGGTAACGCTCTCCGTTAAAAACACCGGAGCCGTAGCCGGAGCGGAAGTAGTACAACTCTACGTAAAGGATGACAAAGCTTCGGTAGAGAGACCGGAGAAAGAACTGAAAGCGTTTACAAAAATATTTTTACAGCCGGGGGAATCCAAGCAGGTTGAATTCACCCTTAATGAAGATGCCTTTCAATACTATGACGAAGCGAAGAAAGCCTGGGTGCTCGAATCTGGGGAGTTCTCAATCCTGATTGGCGGTTCCTCGCGCAATATTCAGGTGACGGGAAATATTTCATTGTAAACGCAAATAAAGAATAGTAAAAAGTGCCGGTGGTTAGCCGGCACTTTTTTAATTTAGGGAAACAATAAGCGATATGATCCTCCTTCTTTTTCGGATTGCATTTATTCTTGGCCTGGCAGCCATTGTTTACTACATCATACAAAAACTTATTCAACCTTCTGATTACATTCGATGCTCCCGCTGTGATGGCAAAGGTTACTGGCTGGCAGCACGCGGTCGCGAAACTTGCGACTGGTGTAAAGGCTCCGGTAAGTTGCCACGAACGAAGAAATAAAAAGCGAATTTTTAACAACCTAACGTATACCTATGCCCTTTACCCTTGCCATTACGGAGTCGCGTGTTCCGCTGAAGAAAAATTATTGGTTATTACTTTTCATCGCTGTGTTTGCAGGCGTATGGCTATCAACCCTCATGGGTACCTCCGATATGAGCAATTGGTTGCTGGAGAATCTGCTCGTTTTTATTTTTTTGGGTTTCCTGATCTTTACTTTCCGAAAGTATCAGTTCAGCGATCTTACCTACCTCCTGATTTGTATTTATCTATGCCTGCATGTGTATGGATCGAAATATACGTATGCCGAAAACCCACTGGGGTACTGGCTGAAAGATACACTGCATTGGGAGCGCAATCACTACGACCGCATTGTGCATTTTAGTTTTGGTTTTTTGCTGGCGTATCCGATGCGCGAAATGTTTCTGCGCTGGCTCAGGTTTCCGGTGTGGGTGGCCTGGTTGCTGCCGATTGAAATCACGTTATCGGTAAGCGGATTTTACGAACTCATCGAGTGGGCGGTGGCCGATGTATTTTTTCCTGCGCAAGGCGATGCCTACCTGGGCACACAAGGCGACATCTGGGATGCACAAAAAGATATTTTCCTGGCAACCCTCGGAGCGATATTGGCCACTACCATTGTATCGGTTATTAAAAAGGCATTGAAGTGGTAAAGCGCTTTTCGTTCGCAGGGGTGGACTGACAGAGAAAAGTGAAGCGGGTTGATTGAAGGTATTTTTTATTCTTACCTTTAACAAGTTCAACAGGTAGCTAAGCATCACTCCGATTGCATACCAAAATTGACGGGTATAGGACATTTGATGGCTTATAGTGAGATGTTGTGGGTAATTCCTAAAAATATTAATCCATCTAAATGATACTTAGAATTTTTAGATTCATTTCCATTTTTACAATTCTTACCAGTTGTTCAATGTTCTACAACTCAGACAAGTTTGACCGACAAGTATGGTTATGGAACGATGACATGACGGATACATCGAATCCTCGAGAAAAAATGACAAAAGATCTATTGGAGAATTACTTAAAGCCAGGCATTCCTAGAGACTCAATTTTGTTACTATTAGGGGAACCCTATTTAGAAAGAATTGAAAATAGATTAGCAAGAGGAGTTGAGATACCGGATTCGTTATCTTATCACAATTTAGATGGCCTAAGTACCGAACAAAGAGATAAGCACAATGACAACTTGAATGCTTGGCTTGATTCTAATAGTCAGTCTGACACGCTGATGTATTATCCAGTGGGCTGGTCAACAATTGATCCCAGATTTCTGATAATTAAATTTAAGCCTGACAGCACAGCCTATGAATTTTGGATTGAGCAAACATAACTAATGACCAGCATGTAAGGGCAACTACCCACAACAAAATGTATATGCAATAGTGTGCAGTCTGCATGATTATAATAGTGTTTCACTAAATTAGTGCACACAACGGGGACAGTGACGCGTAAGGGTGCCAAAGTCATTCCTCCCGTCATTTAACTTTGGCACCCTGATCACACCACTGCATATACATAGGTCGTTAGCAAACATCTTAAAAAAGATAACAATGAGCATTTTAGGTAATTTTTTTAAAGGGAAAGATTCGAAAGAAGAATCGAAAGAGATTGATAAATCAGGTTTTATAAAGTTGTCAAAACCTGATTTTAACTCGTATTCTGATCTACTTGAACAAAATGGAGTTTTGTCATTTGAAAAGCAACTGAATTTTGGAGAGGTTATCGGATCAAATTCTTGGCAGTTTGACATGAATAAGGGCGAAATATCTTTTGGTGGGAGTTTAGTTTTTCCGGTTCAAATAGTTGGATCTATTTCATTTGGGGATAACTCTTGGATGTGGGGTTGGGCGAACAAACAAAGCGGTATTCCTGAACATTTATTAGTGCAGTCGAATAAACTCAAAGAACTTGGAGAACAAAAGAAAATTGAAGAATTAACTAATCCTCACTTCAATGTAACTGGTAGATTTGATCATCAAATTGGTATGATTGCTTGTGGATTGTTTAAATCCAAATGCTATTATTCAGCGAATTATGGAAAAGGAAGTCTTATTTGCACAATAGAAAGTCTTAAAATTCCCAATCTTAAAAACGATTTTATAAAGATCATATCTACATTCAATCAATTTGTTGCTGACTTTGAGATTTCACATAAGGAAGCATTTAAAAACTATCTGATTGATAAAGATTACCTATTGAAAGTTGATGATGATTCTATAAGTGGATTAAGTGGTAATACTATTATTCGTGCCGAATTTGACAATCTGGGTAGAATGAAAAATATAAAAAACGTTTGCTAACATAGGGTATAGTGCATGCGGGTTTCAGAGCTGATTGCAAGTTCAGAGCTTCAGTCGCAGCAGTGTCTCCGTTTTCGGGACACTCGTTAGTGGGTCGCGCGAATGTTTAGCATTATCCTTAAATAGGTTTACACGAAGCATAGGGAGTATTGTTCGTAACTACAGGTTACAACTGAAGTAACTCTTTTTCTGCTATAAATGCAGCGTTCATCATGCTCGATATACATCCCTTTTACCTCGATAAATCAGAGCCCAACAAAAGTTGCCTGCTTGCGCTGCGAAGTATTATTCTAGAGCAGGATGGTGACGTTACTGAAACACAGAAGTACGGAATGCCTTGTTTCTGTTATAAGAAGAAAGCGTTTTGTTATTTATGGATCGACAAGAAAACGGATGAGCCGTATCTGTTGTTGGTCGAAGGAAAGTACCTCACACATCCAAGGTTAGTGCAAGACGATCGTAAGCGCATGAAGATTTTCAGCGTTAATCCAAAGAAGGATTTACCGGTAAAGATCATCGTAACTATTCTTCAGGCTGCTCTTACGCTCTACAGGAAAGGAATTGTGAAGGTAAAATAATGCGGAACGAATCAAACCAACTGCTGATTAGCAAGCACACCTACGAAGCCGACCACATAGCAATGTTAAATAACAGGAAGCGGTAGGCATGGATCACCACGTACATGCTAAGGGTTATCAATAACCCGCTGCAGACTGAACGCCACCAGGCATATCCATAGAAGTTTCGGGTTCCAACCACCAGGAAGTACAACAACGAACCCAAAATCATCGGAGTGTTATACCGATCCTTGAAAATAGAGACCAGGTCCACGCCAATAACCTGCCCCGCATAGTATACCGTAAAAAGGAGTAAGGGGTAAATAATGGTGGGAACAAAGATGATGAACGCGGCAAATTCAAGGGAGAAAAGAAAGTGATCGGATAGGTAGTTCTTTTTAGAGTAGTTTACCAACACCACAAAAGGAAAGGTAAGTGGTGCCAGTACAATCAAAATAAGTTTAGCCCAGTTAGTGGACGCTGCGTTGTAGGTAATGGAAAATTGCTCGAACGTTTGTCCGGTATTGCTAAGGTGCGCTTCAACTTCGGCAATAACATATTCCTTATAGGGCATGAATTCCATTTGCGCCTTCAGGGTGGTGTTAAAGGTTTCGAATAACGGCAACAGAAAGTATATAAAGTTGCCAACAAAGAAGAAGGCCACGGGTTTCATATACGGCAGTCGTTTGCCAATCGAAATATCCGCAGTCATAGAACCAGGATGTTTAATCATGGTTTTAAGACTATTATAAAACTTACTGTCAATAAAAGTAAAGGCGTTAAGCAGGTTGTCGAGAAAATGCTTGATTGACCGGTCGTAGGGTTCTACTACTTTCTCGCCACATGCGCTGCAGAATTTTCCTTGGAAAGCATTGCCGCAGGTAAGACAGGTGCGGTCTTGTGTGTAGTCGAACGGGTGCTGCTTTTTTTTCCAGAATTTCATAGTAACCAAAGATAAAGAAAGGATTTTGCTTTATCCGGTTAGCGCTGGTACTGAAGTCAAGTTTCGGCTTGACTATGCTCAGGCATTAAGCAGGCTGTTACTTTTTAAACTCAGCCTTATCAAGACTAACACGTACCTCGCGAAGTGTTTCGTCCAGTTCATTGGCCGATTCATTTAACCGGTGCAACAACTCGGCTGCTGATGGATTGGCTTCCATATCAACCTCCAGTTTTATGAGATTGGTGATGCCAAGTATTCTGGCCAAAGGGGCTCTGACTTTATGCGCATTAATAAAGGCATGATGTACGAGTATGTTGTTCTGATGCAGCAGGGCATCCGTACGTTCAATCACTACCTTGTTAAGATTTTCGTTGATCTGTTTAAGTTCTTCGCCTGAGGCCAGTAGTTCTTCTTCGGAAGCCCGTAATTCTTCATTCTTTTTTTGAATTTCCGCGTTGGAGAGAAGAAGCTGTTGGTTCATGCCTTCAATCTTCGAAGCATTTTCTTCCAATGCAGATTTTAATTTTTCAAGGTTATTGTATTGTAAAATGCTGTGCAAGGTGCGTTTGTGAATATTGTAACCCCACACACCCGATACAAGACAAACACATGACGCCAGCACGCCATGAAAGATAAACGTGGTGAGATCCATGTAATCCAGTTGTGTGAAGTAGACTTCCTTATAGCCGGAATACTGGAGATACGCAAAGGTGCCGTGATGAATGATCACGATAAGAATGAGTGGTAATTGAAGTTTCCAGTTCTGGTAGATGATGAGCACGGCTGAAGTAATGAATACCCAGAAATGCATCTCGGCCATACCATGCATCTGGTAAATGTATTGCGCTGCAAAAAGGGCCGATATACCACTATAGATGTACTGGTAAAGACGATAGCCTGGCAACAATTTTTTGGTGCTGTAGTACATCAGCAGGTTTAGACTACCAATGCCTACGGCAATAAGCCAGGTGTCGTAAAAGGTAGCGAGGAAAAAGCCAAACAGAAACATCAGCCAGAGAATAGGCTCGGTAAATTTATCAGCCTTCGTGTAGATGGTTCGGTTGATATCTTGCAGTTCTTCCCGGCTCAGCGCGACATCATCAAGTGCGTTGTCAGTCATTCAATAGAATTTGTAAAGTACGTTTCCACAAGCGGAAAATGCTTATGGTGTGGGGGAAGTTTCCACAAAGTTAGGGTGCTGCTGGTATAAAACCAAAGCAATAGTAGAGCATTGGTTAAAATGTTGGAGTGAAGTCCGGTATCGTTTAGCGCGGAGTCAGGATTGTTGCCACCTTCTTAATTTCCATATAGAAATCGATTGAAAGAATTTGTGGGTTCTTCTGCGCGGAAACAAACTCAGGTAATGAAGGTTTTTCGTTACGCACATGCTGCAGAAAAGTTAAGGAGCAAAGAATAGCGGTTATGATTCCCACAAGGGTAAGACCTAACCGTGCCCGATTGGTTACATTGCTGGTGATGTTGCTTATTGTTTCCATGTTGCCTGCGATTATGATGTAAATAACGCGGGCTACCGGGGCTTCAGCCATAGTAAAAAGGCTGGTTCAGGATGGGCGTAGGTGAATGGCGGGGGCGAGGCGGTGAAGTAAACCTGTTTCCCGGAGCATTCAACCGGGAAACAGGAGTTGAGTAGATCAGGCTTCTTCTTTAATTACGACTTGCTCCATCACATCGCCTTGCTGAATCTGGTCGATCACATCCAGCCCTTCGTAAACTTTTCCAAACACGGTATGATTACGATCGAGGTGCGCAGTAGTCTGGCGCGTATGGCAGATGAAGAATTGTGAACCTCCGGTGTTTCTTCCGGCATGAGCCATCGACACTACACCACGATCGTGGTATTGATTCTCGCCTGTAAGCTCGCAGTCAATGGTGTAACCGGGGCCGCCATTTCCTCTCCCGTTCGGGCAACCGCCCTGTATCATAAAATTAGGAATCACCCGGTGGAAGGGGATGCCGTTATAAAATCCTTTTTCGGCCAGGGTTATAAAGTTCTTCACGGTGTTAGGAGCATCCTTTTCAAAGAACTTAATTTTCATAACGCCTTTCTTGGTGTGAATTTCTGCAATTTTCATAGTACTGATTTTAATGGGCGCAAGGTATAAAATTGTTGCCAGTTTTGGCTGATAATGCGCTGCAGCAAGGCAGACGAAAAAATTCTTTGCAGGGTAGCGATCGGAAGGCGAAAGTCATCGAAGTAAATAAAATCATCAAGCCGGTTGTCGTTTGAAAAAGTAACTTCACAGAGAAATCAATTCAATCGGGGAACTACAGTTTAAAAACTGACGTGTTAGGTCTAGGTTGGCTATACTATAGCTGGCTACAGAATTTTATTGACGCTAAACAGTAGAATTATGGCAGCACAACTTCCTGACCGAATTATGTTGAACGGAGAGTACTTAAGTCTGTACTCCAATCCGTTAGAGCAATACTGGAACAGTGGGCGTAATAACCGGCCAACATTTCAATCCACACGCGAATGCAAACGCGGTTATGTTGCCGATTGGGAAATCAGAGCCGATCAGTTATTCATCACCGGCATTGAGGGCACATACAAGCGCAGCTTTCTGTTCTTTAAAAAGATTTCGCGCTTTACTTTGGATACATTGTTTCCGCGTAAGCCTGGTAAGTTAATCAAGGCGAAATGGTTTACTGGCAAATTGCGGGTACCCGTTGGTAAAATGATGTTATACGGACCGGTTGAATATGAGTCGCGATTTGAAAAAGAAACCATTCTAACCATTGAAAATGGCGATGTGATTAAAACAGTGACGCTGGATTTTGTTCAGCGAACGCTCAACGTTGATTCTGTTCAGGAACCGATATCATCCACTGAATAGGGTCTCCAGTAAGGCTTGTTTCGTTTTCAAATTTGGAGACATAATGCTGTTTTTTGAAGACTTCCGTTGAAATAGCATTGGGGTAAAATCACTATCTTTAATGATGGCATGAACGCCAATGGGCGTTGATTACGATTCATGAAGAAGTTTCTACCTGTATTATCCATAGTAAGTTTCCTGTTGTTGATCAACGAAACAAGCCTGGCTACTCACCTTCGCGCTGGCGAAATACGAGCCGAACGTATAAGCTGTAGCGGACTAACCTACCGGATCACGCTCATTATTTATACCAACATGAATAGTCCTTCGCATCCGGGTGGAACAGCCGGTGGCTCAGGTGTGCTGCGGTGGGGAGGTAATTCGGTTACGGTTCCCTTTCTTCCCAATCCTACCGTGATTAATGCAGCATTGGGTATTGCCAGGGTAACGTTTACGCGTGAAATTACTTTTCCTGCTGAAGGTACTTACATTGTGAGTTATGAAGAGGCCGATCGCAACGCGTCCACCATCAACATCCCCAATCAAAACGATGACATCAGTTTTTATGTTGAAAACAGAATGGTGGTTAGTCGCACGTTTTGTGATTCATCGCCATCATTTCTTGTTCCTCCGATCGATCAGGGGTGTAAAGGAAAAACATTCTACCATCAGCCCGGTGCCACCGATGCAGAAGGCGACAGTGTTTCGTACAGTATGACGATACCGAAAGGTGATAACGGTGTAACCATTGTTGGCTACTTCGATCCCAACGATCCCAAATTTTACAGTGGAAATTATCCAACCGGAAACATGAATGGTGATGGCCCGCCTACCTTCAGCATACATCCCAGCACCGGGTTGCTGACCTGGGATGCGCCAGGATCAATAGGCGCTTACAACATTGCCATTAAAGTAACACAGTGGAAAAAGAATCCGGCCGATAGTACCTGGTTTGAATTCGGTTATGTTATTCGCGATATGCAGATTGGAATTGTTGATTGCATCAACAATCCGCCTGACCTTGTTCAGCAACAAGACGTGTGCGTGCTGGCGGGCGAACATCTTAATCTTGATATAAAAGGTATCGACATCGACTTTAATAATGTAAGCATCGAAATATTTTCCGACATCACCACGTTTACCGAATCACCGGCAGTAGTAAAGTATGTTGGGTTAATTCAATCCACTGCTGTAGATACAGCACACATAAAAATAAGCTGGACACCCGATTGCATCAGGGTACGCGCGCAACCGTATCAGGTAGTATTGAAAATTACAGATGCTCCGGTAGACGGTGTGAAGCTAATACGCTTTCGATCGTTCACCATAAAAGTAATGGGGCCGCCACCGCTGTTCAACGATGTTGTGGTTAATCCGGTAGCGAAGAAAGTTACGCTGCAGTGGGATGCATACACTTGCCAGAATGCGCAGGCTATTCAGGTGTGGCGCAGGGTAGCGCGGAAGCAATACCTTCAGCCACCGTGCGAAACCGGGATGCAAAAATCATTACGCTATGTTTTGCTAACGGAGCTTCCGGGAAATGCCACCCAATATGTTGATGGTGACCTTGCCATCGGTGCAGAGTATTGTTATCGCATAGTAGCCCGCTTCGGAGATGTGGCCAGCAAAATTTCGTTGGATACCTGTTTGATTCCGCAACCTGCCAAAGCTCCGGTAATTACCAATGTTACTGTAAAGAAAACAGATGCTGTTGCCGGTGAGATACGCGTGTTGTGGACACCGCCTTTCGAGATTGATGCAGTTCAGTATCCACCACCGTACCAGTACACTGTTCAGCGGGGTAACGGTTTCGAGGGCGGAGACTGGACAACCGTTACGGCAATGCCGTTGATCGATACCATGTTTACGGATACGACCATCCCTACGCGTGGTACGGCTTATCACTACCGTATTTTGTTGAATGTTCCGGCAGTCAGTACTTCCGCGGTGGATACCTCATCCGTTGCGTCATCGGTAAGGTTGGAAAGTGTATCAATGGCACAGGAAATTCAATTGTCGTGGGATGTACAGGTGCCGTGGTCGGTTTACCTGGAGTCGCATCCATATCATTACATTTATCGCAGCGAGACAGGCGATGAAAATGATTTTGTGTTGATCGATAGTACCGAAGTAAGCGAAGATGGATTAGTGTATGTTGATCGTGGACAATTTCAGAACCAACCACTGGATGATCACACAATTTATTTTTATAAAGTAACAACAACGGGAGGCTACGGCAACCCCAACATCATCGAACCGCTCTTCAACGATTCGCAGATTATTCATAATCATCTTGTCGATAACATACCACCTTGCGCACCGGTTGTGCACGTGGTTAGTCCCGACTGCGACAAACTTCCTTGTGCGATAAGTTATAGCAGCACCGTTCAATGGAATAACCGTACCGCTGAAGGCTGTGCCAACGATGATGACATTGTGTACTACGAAGTATATTTGTCAGACACCCGCACGGGTTCTTTTGTTGTGCTGACAGATGATCATGCGGACAGTACCCTGATTCGAAATAACCTTGCCGATTTAACCACGTGCTACAAAGTGATAGCAGTGGATTGGGTGGGAAACAAAAGCCCGCTCAGTGAAGCTGCGTGTGGCGAGAATTGCCCGGTGGTTTACATGCCCAATGTTTTTACACCCGGTGTTTCACCCGAATACAACGACTCCTTTCATGCGTTTAGTGCCACCGGAAATATTTTGAATAAGGAATGCTCGCGTTTCATCAGCCACATGGCGCTTACAATTATTAATCGCTATGGCGAAGAAATTTTTTCTACAGCATCCGACAACGTCAGCAATGTGTATTGGGATGGCAAAGGCAAGGCTGGCCAGGAGATGTCCAGCGGGGTTTACTACTACCTGGCGGATGTTCAACTGAAGTATTCTTCGGAGCGGAAAGAGACCCAACAATTGAAGGGTTGGGTTCACTTAATACGGTAAGAAGGCTAACCTGCAGCCTCGGTCAGTAATTTACCCATGCGGGCAGACAGCTTCACTGAGCCTGCTGCATCAAGGGCGCGGGCCGACATTTTTTTCATGGTTTTTCGAAGGATGTCAATTACTTTTTCATCATCGTGTTTGGCTGCAAATTCTTCGAGGTAGTATTCAATAAACACCAGGCAAACTACATCTTCCAATACCTGAGTATCGGGATTGGTGTTCAGTTCTTTTTTCAATAGAAGAAACTTTACTTTCTCGATAATCTCGGGTTGATACCGGCAGCTTATCAAAACCTGTTCAGCAATTTTAGCCTGATGAAATTTTTCGGCATTGCGCCATTGCAGATATCCCTTCTTATCCATGGCGTAAGAAGCACGCGGAATTTCCCACCGCCCAATGTGCTGACAACGCGCAGCCAGTTGAAGATATTCGGGCGAGCCTGGGGCAAACTGATTTAGTTTTTCCGTCATGCGTTGGGCGTACAACAATTCTTTAGGGTACGATTTTCCATCGAATACTTCTTCGTTTGGATCACCGCTGTTGTAAGCGTCAAAAGTTTCAAATGCTTTCTCGAGTTGTTCGTTGGGTTGCATGGTGGCTCTGTAAGTCCGGTAAATAAATTAAAAAGCTTACCGGACAACAAATCCTTCAGCCAATCCAAATTTACACGGCAGCATTCACTTTAACTACTTCCGGGGTGATATAGTCCAGCACATTGCTTTCGTTCACCACGTTTCCGATAACAATTACAGCAGGCGAACTCAATTGATGTTGCTTCACCAATTGGCAGATGGTGCTTGCCGTACCAACAACAACTTTTTGTTCGGGCAACGTAGCCTGTTGTATAACCGTCATAGGCTCAGACGCTGTACGATTGATCGCAAAGAGCTTCGCGATTTCTTCCAGGTGTGTCATCCCCATCAGAATAACCACAGTTGCCGATGATTGAGAGGCTAATAAAATGTCGTTCGAAAATTGACCCGAGGCCAGCATTCCGGTGATCACCCAAAAACTTTCATTCACTCCTCGTTTGGTTACTGGAATTCCAACCGATGCAGGACCAGCCAGCGCACTGGAGAGGCCGGGAATTACATGAGCTTTTACTCCACGTCTTATGGCATACAACAATTCTTCATGCCCACGACCAAATACATACGGATCTCCGCCTTTTAAGCGCACCACTTTTTTATAACGGCTCGCATAAAACACAAGGAGTTGGTTGATCTCATCCTGCGAAAATTCCTTTTTGCCTTTCCGCTTGCCTACAAACACAAGTTTGCAGTTTTCTTTCGCATGGATAAGAAGCTCGGTACTTACCAGGGCATCATAAAGAATCACATCAGCCATGCGGATGGCATTCAATCCTTTCAGGGTGATCAGCTCCGGATCGCCCGGTCCGGCACCTACTATATATAGACTGGCTTCAGTAGTCATGCTTTTAAAAATTTATACGTAATTATACGTAAATTTTGTTCTTAAAATTATGAATTACGACTACTAATTACGTATAATTACTTAAAATTAGATCAGAAACTACTTAAATCGTTTGCAATGAAGCGGGTAATTGTCGTAGGTAATGGAATGGTCGGGTACAAGTTCTGCGAAAAACTACGTAGTCGCACTACCGACCTGGAAGTCATTGTATTTGGAGAAGAGCCACGGCCAGCTTACGACCGGGTGCATCTCAGCAGTTATTTCTCCGGCTCCACGGCTGATGACTTGCTGATGGCGCCTCTTAGCTGGTATGCTGAAAACAACATCACCCTTCACATTGGCGAATTGGTAACAGAAATTGATCGCACGGCTAAAACGGTAAAGACACACACCGGTCGAAGTGAAGCATACGACTATCTGGTGATGGCCACAGGCTCGGGTGCTTTTGTTCCAACCATTGAAGGCGTGGAGCGCGATGGCGTATTTGTATATCGCACCATCGAAGATCTCAACCAGATTATCAGCTACGCTAAGAAAGTAAAGCGCGGTGCCGTAATGGGTGGAGGTTTGCTCGGCCTGGAAGCGGCAAAAGCTTTGATGGACCTGGGATTAGAAACCCATGTAGTGGAGTTTGCACCACGGTTGATGCCCAGACAAATTGATGATGCCGGCTCAGATATTCTAAAGCATAAGCTTTCGCAACTCGGCATCACCATTCACACCGGAAAAAGCACAACCAAGATTGAAGGCAATGGCAAGCTCGAAGGATTACAATTTGCTGACGGAACAACATTGGATATTGAGATGCTGGTCATCTCAGCTGGAATTCGCCCGCGGGATGAACTGGCAAAGGCAACATTGCTGAATGTTCATCCTCGCGGGGGAATTATCGTAGACGATTACCTGCGCACCAACGATGACTCTATTTTTGCGATTGGCGAAGTAGCGGTTCACAACAACATGGTGTACGGATTAGTCGCCCCGGGTTATGACATGGCCGATGTAGTAGTACGGCAGTTGGTGGGCGATACCGCTAAAACTTTTACAGGCTTCGACATGTCCACCAAACTGAAACTGATCGGTGTGGATGTTGGAAGCTTTGGCGATCCGTTCTGCGAAAAGACTCCGCACATTCCAATTATTTTTCAGAATAAACACAAAGGAACCTACAAGCGAATCAATATCACAGAAGATGGAAAACGCTTGCTGGGTGGTATCCTGATTGGTGATGCTTCACAGTATAGCATGCTGCATCAGATGGTGGCATTGGAAATGACTTTGCCTGAAAATCCAGAGACACTAATTGTAGGGGGAGGCGGTGGAGGCAAAGCTGATGAAGCAGCCGGAGTAAAAGGTCTGCCGGACGCTGCCCAGATTTGCTCGTGTGAAAATATTACAAAGGGTGCACTCGTTCAGCAAATAACAGAATGTGGGGCACGCACCATTGATGACATCAAGAAATCAACCAAGGCGTGTACCGGTTGTGGTGGTTGTACACCGTTAGTAAATGACTTGCTTAAGATTACACTGGAGTCGCTCGGCCATAAAGTAAAGAAGTCGTTGTGCGAGCACTTCGATTACACACGCCAGGAACTATACGACCTTATTAAAGTAAAAGGTATTCGATCGTATAATGAATTGCTGGATGTGCATGGTACTGGCGATGGCTGCGAAGTTTGTAAACCAGCCGTGGCTTCATTGATGGCCAGCATCTGGAATGAACTGATCGTCAATCAGGATACCATTCAGGATACCAATGATCGCTACCTCGCCAACATTCAGCGGGGAGGTACCTACTCGGTAGTACCCCGCATTGCCGGTGGCGAAATCACCCCGGAAAAACTTTCCGCCATCGGTAGAATTGCTCAGAAGTATAATCTCTATACAAAAATTACCGGTGGCCAGCGCATCGATATGTTTGGGGCCCGTGTGGACCAGCTTCCGGAAATCTGGGAAGAATTGATTCACGAAGGCTTCGAAAGCGGCCATGCGTACGGTAAGTCACTTCGTACTATCAAAAGTTGTGTAGGCTCAACGTGGTGCCGATATGGTGTGCAAGATTCGGTATCCTTTGCTGTACTGGTGGAGGATCGTTACAAAGGCTTGCGTTCTCCGCACAAACTGAAAGGCGCAGTTTCCGGATGCATTCGCGAATGTGCTGAAGCGCAATCAAAGGATTTTGGAATCATCGCTACCGAGAAAGGATGGAATTTATATGTGTGTGGTAATGGTGGTGCCAGACCACAGCATGCCAAACTGCTGGTGGCCGATATTGATTCAGACACGTGCATCAAATACATCGATCGGTTCCTGATGTTTTATATCAAAACAGCCGATCCGTTAACCCGTACAGCAACGTGGCTTAACAAAATGGAAGGTGGCCTGGAATACCTGTACGATGTGGTAGTAAACGATTCCCTCGGTATTGGCGAAGACCTTGAAAAGGAAATGAAGGAATTGATTGCAGGCTATCACTGCGAATGGAAAAAGGTAGTGGAAAGTCCTGAACTACGGGAGAAGTTCAAGCACTTCGTTAACTCCGATGAATCAGATCCTACCCTGGAGTATGTGGACATGCGTGGGCAAAAATGCCCGACTGACTGGAATAAAAAATAGAACGTGATTTAGCAATAGCGATATGGAACAACACAACGAAATAAAAGTATTTGAACCCACAGCAGACACTGATATTAAAGTATGGTTTAAAGCGGCACCGGTTCATGCCTTTCCGGAAAATGGTGGTGCGTGTGTCAAGTACAAAGACTTACAGATAGCTGTTTTTAATTTCTCCAGAAGAGGTGAGTGGTATGCGTGCCAAAATCTTTGTCCGCATAAAATGCAGATGGTGCTCTCGCGGGGGATGATTGGCTCGCTCGATGGTAAACCCAAAGTGGCCTGCCCCTTTCACAAAAAAACGTTTTCATTAACCACCGGGGAATGCCTCAATGCAGAAGAGTGTTCTATTTCAGTTTTCCCGGTGCGCATTGAAGATGGTTTTGTTCACATTGGCTTTACGCAGTAAAGCGCTTCTTCATACAGTTAGGTTAAATGTCAGGTGTAAAAGCCTGGCATTTTTTTATGGACACTTAGATGATTCAAAGAAATACGTAAATTTCCTACGTAAATGACCTTAGAATTTAATTCAGAAAGTAAGCTGACCTTTAACCGATTCAGCAAATTAGGCATGTGGTACATCCTCGCCCTGAGCGTTATCGCCACTGTCTCCATTGTTGGTCAGATTCTCATTCAGAACCATCTTAGAAATCAGCTTAGCGATTCGCACGTTATTAATGTGGCGGGTCGTCAGCGCATGTTAAGTCAGCGGATCACCAAATGTGCCTTGTTGTTACAGTCTGATCAGACGCTGACTGAGCGAAAAGAAATTGTTGACGAGATGCGCACTGCTTTGAAATTGTGGACCATCAACCATTCCGGCCTGCAGCAAGGAAACGACAGCCTGAACTTGCCAGGCAGGAGCAGCGCGGAAGTGAGCCGCATGTTTCAAAGCATTTGGGTACATCACGAAGAAATGAAAACCAGTGCTGCTTCGCTGGTCAGTGTATTGGCCAATAACCCTCAGACCGTTTATGCCGAGTTGCGTCCGGCCATCCAAAACATTCTGTTGCACGAGCGTCAATTCCTTGATGGCATGAATCAGATCGTATTTCAATATGACGCGGAAGCCAAGGAGAAAATAGACAAACTGAGTAAACTTGAATACGTACTCATGGTTGTTTCCATTGTGGTGATCCTGTTGGAGATACTGTTTGTGTTCAGACCCACTACAGTGCAGGTAAACAAGACGGTTAACCAGTTAATGGAATCGGAAAAGAATGCCAAAAAACTTTCGAAGGAAATCGGAGCCTTGTATACTTCCCTCGAGCGTTCGTATGAGGAAATATCCAACGTAAATATTCCCAAAGAAACTTCGCGGTTGTATGCTAAAACCGATCGGGGTGGAAATGTGATTTTTATTTCTGATCTGTTTACCGAGCTAAGTGGAAAAAAACTGGGAAGCAAACATTTCACCTTGGTTGATATTTTTCAGGGCGCTGATCTTCCTGAAGATTGGATGGATGATTTGATCGACCGGCTAGGGGATGGTATCAGTTGGCAAGGCGTAATCCGCTATGCCAGCGCCCGTGGAAAGGAACAATGGGCCGATGTAGTGATTGTGCCGGCCTACAACGAACAGGCTGAAGTAGAAGAGTGGATTGTGTTGGGGTCGGATATAACAAAACAAAAGCAAGCCGAGCAAAACATGCGCGAGAAAAGCCGTGCAGAAATCGACAAGAAAATTAATCAACAGAAATTCCGATCGGTGCTCATTCTGGAAGGTCAGGAAGAAGAGCGCAAGCGGTTGGCCATGGATATTCACGATGGCATCGGTCAGATGCTTACCTCGTTACGATTCCAGATTGAATCCATCGACCCGTTGAAAAACCCCGAGACCATGCGACATAAGCTGACTGAAATTCAGGAACTGATTGGCCAGGTCATTAAGGAAGTAAGGCGTGTTACCTTCAACCTTAAACCAACGGTATTGGGCGATTACGGATTATCGTCTGGGCTGAATGTTTTTGTTCGCGAGATTGGCAAGCTCAGTGATGTGGAGCTTGTGTTCACGATGAATGGTGATTCGACCTTACGCCTGCCGCAGAAAGTAGAGAATAATATTTTCAGAATCATTCAGGAGGCGATCAACAACGCAATCAAATATTCGGGAGCTACCAAAATTGAAGTAATTCTTCAGCAACTGGAGGGTGAAGTGATCATTGAAGTAACCGATAATGGCAATGGCTTTGACGAAGAACTGGTGGAGGCGCGCAGCGTGAACATTGAATCAGGTCGTGGGTTCTTTAACATGTACGAGCGCACGGAATATATCAATGGCAAACTGGATATTCGTTCAGCCCCCGGTAAAGGGACAACTGTAAAACTGTTAGTGCCAATCAGCACGTTGGCAACAGTTTTGTAAAACGCATAACTACAACTATGGAGAAGATCAATATTGTTTTAGCAGATGACCACGTACTGGTGCGCAAAGGAATACGCGCCATGCTCGAATCGGATGATGACATCGATGTGGTAGGCGAAGCAAACACCGGAGTGGAAGCGCTCGAAGTAGCGCGCAAACTTCATCCCGATATTCTCGTGCTCGACATTCGCATGCCCGAAATGAATGGCCTGGAGGCCGCGGCAAAACTGGAAGAATTCTCGCCCGATACAAAGGCGGTTATACTTTCCATGCACGACTCCGAAGAATATGTACTGCAGGCACTCGATGCCGGTGCATACGGTTATCTGTTAAAAGACACCGACAAAACAGAATTTGTAAAAGCTTTACGACAAGTACACGGAGGTAATAAATATTTCAGCGGAGCCGTATCGAATGTATTGGCTAAACGTCTGTTAAATGCTCAGCCTTTTGTTACCAAGCATCCTGAAGTTTCCGATAAGTATAGCCTAACCCGGAAGGAGAAAGAAATTTTACGCATGGTGGTGGAAGGAAAACAAAACAAGCAAATTGCGGAAGCTTCCGGCAAGAGCGTGCGCACCATAGAAACCCACCGCTTCAACATCATGAAGAAAATGGAAGTGAACAACGCCATCGACATGGTGAACAAGGCGGTGAAGGAAAATTTGGTGTAGCAACCGGCACAACATAAATAAAAAACGCCCTCGGCTCAACCGTGGGCGTTTTTTTTCTGGTCACTCATTCATCTTGGATACTTCTGGTACTTTTCAGATATCAGAATAGCTTGCAGGATGCAACAAATAAATATCCATCCGCAGCATGTTATGCTGGTACTCGGGTAAAGACGACATTGCTTTCCATTCCGGTGCGTTCACAAATGATTTCCAATGTGCATCACGCGAAGCCCGGTCAGCAAAGGTGGTCATGTACATCAGGTTGGGCATGTGGCTTCCGGCAAGCACCTCACCATAAAACACAGCATTGAATTCCAGTTTCTTGAAGAGGACTATTTCGCCACCTTCATTAAACATGTGTATTTTATTTTTTGAAATTTTTTCCGTGTGCCCCTCATAGCTTCTCAGTTCATAGATGCGTTCATGGGCTGGAGTCGCGAACTTCGGTACTTCCATGAACGGCATGTCTTTAAAAGCTTTTAGCAGGATACTTTCCAATCGGGCAAAGGGCGGATTCGTATAAACCGCATCAATGTAGGGTTGGCCGGCAGCACGATAGTGCTGATCTTTTTGAAGAATACCGGGTAATGAAACAAACTGATCCAGTGATTTAAAGGGAGTGAGTACAAATACCTTCTTTCCAAAATTGATCGTATCGGCTTCAATGGGCTTAAACACGCCAACTGCTTTGATTCCTGCACGATGCAGGGCCGGTAAGTAGGCTTTCTCCAGGTATTCATCCACCAGTTTTTCTTGCTCAACGCTGCTGATGGTATACACTTTGATTTCATAGAATTCACCTTTCTGGGCAGGTACGGCATGGCAAAGCAACAGTACGATACTGGTAAGCAGGAGTGTCTTCAGGATGTTCATAAGATTGATTATGGTGCCAACGAAGATAAAGAATGTTTTGAGATGACATAACCTTGATTTTACAGCGGGCAAACGGTTGTCGTAAAAATGGTGACACCGGAAAATTATAAAAGAACGAACATTCATTTATATTTGCCGTATCCATGAGAACACGAGACGAAAACAAAGAAGCGGCCATTCGTCAGAAAGCCATTGAAATGGTGGTGGATGAAGGCTTTGATGGCCTGAGTATGCAAAAGTTGGCAAAGGCTGCGGGCGTTTCTCCGGCCACTATTTATATCTACTTCAAAGATCGTGATGACCTGATCATTCAACTGTGGATTAGTGAAATCAACAAGATGTCGGAATCCATGCTGAAGGGATTCGATCCGTCTATGTCGTTCGAAGAGGGGTTGAAAGTGCAGTGGATGAATCGCGCAAGGTATTCGATTGAGAATCCTATGGGCGCTCATTTTCTTGAGCAGATTAAATACTCACCGTATCACGAGATCTGCGCGAAAAAAATGAAACCGAAGTTTGTAGCCATGATGCAGGCGTTTGTGATCAACGCCATCAAGCGAAAAGAACTTATCAAATTGCCGGTTGAAGTTTATTGGTCGCTGGCGTTTGCGCCTCTGTATCAGTTGGTGAAGTACCACATGAGCGGCCGTGGCGTGCGTGGTGCCGATAAATTTGAACTCGATGAAAAAATAATGACGCTTACCTTAAAAGCAGTGTTAAAAGGTTTAAAGCCGTAAGTAAAGATTATAACCCCTCTGTCATGTATTCCGAAACCATTTCCGAGATTCTGGTTTTTAGAACCAATATTCAACCCGATGATGCGACACAACTTTCTGCCACGTTGAATACGGAGACAAAAATCCGTCATTGGACAATCGACTTCACGGATGTTGACAACGTGCTGTGCGTACACACAACTCAGCTAACTGTAGAAAATGTTGTTGAACTGATAACCAGCCTCGGCTTTTCTTGTGAAGAACTACCAGATTAGTTTCTATATTTTAATTCTAACTCCTTATGCCAAAAATATTTTCCCGCTACGAAGTCTTTATCATAGCCATCCTTTCCATTCTGCAGTTTACGATCATCCTTGATTTCATGGTATTGTCGCCATTGGGGGCCATACTCATACCGGCATTGCGTATTACGCCAGCGCAATTCGGCATGGTCGTGTCGGCATATGCACTTGCTGCCGGAGTATCCGGTTTACTGGCCGCAGGTTTTGCTGATAAGTTTGACCGGAAAAAAATGCTTCTCTTCTTCTACTCCGGCTTTATACTGGGTACGGTATTTTGTGCGATGGCCCCGAACTATCATTTATTGTTAGCAGCGCGCATTGTCACCGGACTTTTTGGTGGTGTGATTGGTTCCATCGGCTTTGCCATCATTACCGATTTGTTTCGCATGGAAGTGCGTGGCCGGGTGATGGGATTTGTACAGATGGCATTTGCCGGAAGTCAGGTGATGGGAATTCCCATTGGGTTGTTTCTGGCCGATCGCTGGGGTTGGCATTCACCTTTTGTAATGATTGTGGTGCTGAGTTTGATTGTAGGAGTGTTGATTATCGTTTACATGAAACCAGTAGACACTCACCTGAAAGAAAAATCAGAACGCAATGCCGTGGAGCATTTATTCAAAACGCTTGGTCAGGTTTCGTATCAGAAAGCATTTGCGGCTACAACGTTACTGGCAACCGGTGGATTCATGCTGATGCCGTTCGCCAGCACGTTTACGGTGAACAATCTTGGTATTGCGGCAAAACAACTTTCGTTGCTCTACTTTGTTACCGGAATTTTTACCATGATATGCGGACCACTCATTGGAAAGTTTAGCGATTCGATTGGAAAATATAAAGTGTTTGTGATGGGTTCCGTGCTTACCATGGTGGTGGTAGGTTTCTACTGCAACCTGGGGATCACGCCTTTCTGGATGGTGGTGGCCATTAGCGTGTTCATGTTTATCGGGGTTTCGTCACGGATGATTTCTTCCTCAGCGTTGATGTCCGCAGTACCTGTGCCGGTGGATCGGGGTGCGTTCATGAGTATCAATTCTTCCATTCAGCAAATCTCCGGAGGCATTGCCACGTTCATTGCCGGATTGATAGTAGTACAGAAAACAGAAACCAGTCCGTTGGAAAATTACGATATGCTTGGCTATGTAGTAATCGGTGCGTCTTTAATTACCGTGATGATGATGTACATCATTCATCGGCAAGTCATCGATGGCGCAAATAAACAAAAGCAGTCTTCCTAACAGGGTTCAACACACTTAATCCTTATTCTGTTCAGCGTTCTTTTCTTTCTCCTGCTTTTTAAAATATTTCCGGGTTAGAAAACTATGCTTCAGGGCTTCCATGTTCTCATCGAATTTGGCCGTTCCTTCATTCAGGTTTTTTAAAATTTGCCGGATGTCACGGGCCAACGCGGTGTCGTACATTAACGTTGGAAGAGAACCTTGTCCGGAGTTCAGATCGCCAACAAATGATTTGAGTGTATCTGTGGTTTGATGAATCTCGTGGGAAGCTCGTTGAAGATCGGTCAGAGTTTTGTTGATTTGGTAAGCGGTCAACGTGTCTTTCAACATCCATCCGGCTAGGCCATTGCCTTCTTTTACATGGTGTGTCATATCTTTTATCTGGCCCAGTAAAAGATTTGTTTCCAAGGTGGCATTTCGAAGGTTTAGAACCGCCCGGCTAAAATGTTGCTCAAGAAGGGTATCGTAGACAAGAGCCGAAATGGTTCCTTTGCCGTGTCGGATATCCTGCGTTATGGTCAATAAATTGGCGGTTAAAATAGCGGCATTTTCATTGGTGGTGTTCAGCGTTTCGAGGATATCGTCAGTCTTGATCCGGGTGAAGGAGTTAAGCAAGTCGTTATCGTTTACCATTGGAGCGACACCTTTTCCAGGGCTGATATTCATCAGCATGTTTCCCATCAGGCCATCCGTGCCGATAGTAACCAACGCATTTTTCTTGATGTGCGGCTGCACGTCTTCGCGGATACGCATCACCACTTCAATGGTAGAGTCGTTTTGAATTTCAACGGATACTATTGAGCCTACGGTAATTCCGGAAAGCCGAACGTTGTTTCCCGGCTGCAGCCCATTTACGTTGCTGAAGACTACGCGGAGTGCGAAAGTATTTCTGAACATATCCTGCTTTTGGCCGATAAGGTAAACCGCTACCGTGAAGATGACAGCGCTTGCTATCACCATAACACCAAGCCAAGTCGTTTTTCCTGCTGATTTTTTCATATCGGTTTACGATTAGAGTTTCATGTCTATGTAAAAAATGCTTTCACCGGAGTATCTGTTGACGCTGCGAGCACATCGTATGATCCTTCGGCATAATTTTTTCCTTCATGAAGAATCACCATGCGATTGCTCGTAATTTTGGCGCACGCCAGGTCGTGGGTAATTATAATGGAGGCCGTGTGATGACGTTGTTGAATTTCATTGATCAGGTAACTGATCTCTTTACCCGTTACAGGATCAAGCCCGCTGGTAGGTTCATCGTACAGAATAATCTTGGGTTGCATGATGAGTGTGCGCGCCAGGGCAATGCGTTTCTTCATTCCACCTGATAATTCCGCGGGCATCCTATCAATAGCGTGCAGCAGCCCGACATCCTCCAGTGCAGCATGCACCAGTTCATCAGCGCTAACGTTCTTTCCCATTTTGTCAGGATGCCTGCGCAACGGAAATTCCAGATTTTCGCGCACGGTCATCGAATCGTAAAGCGCACTGCCCTGAAACTGAAAACCGATTTCGCTGCGCAGGTTGTCCAGTTTTTTTTGATGGAGATCCGGAATGTTTTCGCCTAATACATTCAAGGTACCCCGATCAATAGTTTCTAACCCGATGATACATTTGATGAGCACTGATTTTCCTGATCCTGACTTTCCCATCACGGCAAGATTCTCACCTTTCCATACCGACAGATTGAAACCGCGTAGTACCTGGTTTGCACCGAAAGCCTTATGAAGATTTTCGATGCGGATGGCAGGTGGTTCACTATAGTTGACAGAGAATTTCATATTACAGCTCATAGAAGATGTCGGCTACCAGTACGGCCATGAAATCAATAATGAAAACCAGCATTGAACTGATCACAACTGCTTCATTGGCTGTGCGGCCAACGCCTGCTGTTCCTTTTGTAGAAGTGTATCCTTTGTAGCATCCCACCAGCCCAATCGCGAAGCCAAAGAAGAATGATTTTGTTACGGACGGAATGAGGTCGCTAAAGTCAAGGTACTCGAACACTTTGCTGAAGTAGAGCTCAAACGTTACACCTCCTTTGATGTACTCCACCAGGGCTGAACCAAAGAGTGCAATAATATCTGAAAGAATAACCAGCACCGGTATCATGATGAGTGTGGCCGTGATGCGTGTGATGACAAGGTACTTGAATGGATTAGTGCCCGATACCTCCATAGCGTCAATCTGTTCGGTCACTTTCATGGACGCAAGTTCAGCACCAATACCGGAGCCTACTTTGCCTGCACAGATGAGAGCCGTTAGTACTGGCCCAATCTCGCGCACAATGGCAATTCCCACCATCGAAGGCATCCACGATGCTGCACCAAATTCAATCAGGGTAGGGCGTGTTTGAAGGGTGAGTACAATGCCCATAATGAATCCGGTGATAGATACCAGTGTAAACGACTTGTTGCCGATGTAGTAACATTGCTTGAGGAACTCCTGGAATTCGTAAGGAGGAAAAAAGACCTCACGAAAGTAACGCATGGCAAATTCGCTGATTTGTCCGGTGGAGAAGAAGAAAGTTTTTAGTCCTCTCATCATACTCCCGGAAGTTAGCGCGATAAGAAGCCACCGAATCTGACAATCATCAGGTCAATGGCTGATTAATTACACGCAGTGCCGGCTACATATTTCTGCGATATTGTCCGCCTACTTCAAATAAAGCTTTTGTAATCTGACCGAGTGAACACACTTTGCAGGCTTCCATCAGTTCGGCAAAAATGTTTTTGTTCTGAATGGCAGCTTGCTGTACACGTTCAATCACAGCCGAAGTTTTGTCGCCCTGAAATTGGTGGAGGTTACGCAGCATGCTGATCTGATATTCTTTTTCTTCGGTAGTGGCCCGAATCACTTCTTGGGGTATGATAGTAGGCGAACCTTTCGAACTGAGGAATGTATTCACGCCAATGATGGGATACTCACCGGTGTGTTTCAGGGTTTCATAGTATAAACTCTCTTCCTGAATTTTTCCGCGCTGGTACATCGTTTCCATCGCACCCAATACACCACCGCGTTCGGTAATACGATCGAATTCTTTTAGTACAGCTTCTTCCACGAGGTCAGTAAGCTCTTCAATGATGAATGATCCTTGCAGCGGGTTTTCATTCTTGGCTAATCCTAATTCTTTGTTAATGATCAATTGAATGGCCATCGCCCTGCGTACGGATTCTTCCGTAGGTGTAGTGATTGCTTCATCGTACGCATTGGTGTGCAGCGAATTGCAATTGTCGTAGATCGCATACAACGCTTGTAATGTAGTGCGAATATCGTTGAAGTCGATTTCCTGGGCGTGCAGGGAGCGACCGGATGTTTGAATGTGGTACTTCATCATCTGCGACCGCGCATTTGCTCCGTACTTTTGTTTCATAGCTTTTGCCCACAAACGCCTGGCTACACGACCGATCACCGCATACTCCGGATCAATGCCATTCGAAAAGAAAAACGAAAGGTTAGGTGCAAACGCATTGATGTCCATACCTCGACTGAGGTAGTACTCAACATACGTAAACCCATTGGCCAGCGTAAAAGCAAGTTGCGAAATCGGATTCGCACCAGCCTCGGCAATGTGGTAACCAGAGATTGATACAGAGTAGAAGTTTCGAACATTCTGCTCAATGAAGTATTGCTGAACATCACCCATCAAACGCAGGGCGAATTCGGTGGAGAAGATGCAGGTGTTTTGTGCCTGATCTTCTTTTAAAATATCCGCTTGTACCGTGCCGCGAACCTGAGCCAGTGTTTCGGTTTTTATTTTTTCATACACATCTTTCGGCAGTACTTCATCACCGGTTACGCCCAGGAGCATCAATCCTAATCCGTCATTACCTTTTGGAAGCGAGCCTTGATAGAAGGGGCGAGGTGTTTTGCTTGTGCTATAGATAAGTTCGATCTTTTTTCTAACCTCGTCTTCAAGTCCGTTTTGCTTAATATAAAGTTCGCACTGCTGATCGATGGCGGCATTCATAAAGTAGCCGAGCAACATCGGGGCCGGACCATTTATCGTCATCGATACGGAAGTCTTCGGATCAGCCAGGTTGAAACCGCTGTATAATTTTTTAGCATCATCCAGGCAGCAGATGCTCACACCTGAGTTTCCAATTTTTCCATAAATATCCGGACGATAATCAGGATCGTTTCCATACAGCGTAACGGAATCGAACGCAGTTGACAGGCGCTTGGCAGGCATTGCGAGACTTACATAATGAAAACGCCTGTTGGTTCGTTCCGGTCCACCTTCACCGGCAAACATGCGCGTAGGATCTTCACCTTCGCGTTTGAATGGATAGATACCGGCCGTGTACGGAAACTCACCGGGTACATTTTCTTGCAATGTCCATTGTAAACGATCGCCCCAGCTTTGATATTTCGGCATCGCTACCTTTGGCACTTGCGTATGCGACAATGATTCTGAATGTGTTTGAATGGCAATTTCTTTGTCGCGTACATTGAATTTAAAAAGCGGAGCTTTGTACTGTTCTACTTTCGATGACCATTCTTCCACGAGCTTCCAGTTCTTCGGATCGAGGTTTAATTTTATCCGGTCGAATTCAGCACGTAATACTTTAGTAATCTCCGGATGGGTTGATCCTACCGATGAAATCGTTTTATCGATCGCGTAAAGTTTTTCAGCAACATCGGCCTGCTCTTTTACCCAGGCATCGTAGTTTCTGTTGTTCTCTGAAATTTCGCTGAGGTATCGTGTACGATGTGGTGGAATCACAAATACTTTTTCAGACATCTCGCGCGTAATGCTGAACGTTGAATTCAGGTGAGCACCCGTTTTCTCGGCTACCGTATCAACAATGTGTTTGTATAGTTGATTGGTACCCGGATCGTTGAACTGCGAAGCAATCGTACCGAACACCGGCATATCCTCTACTTTACTACTCCACAACTGGTGGTTGCGCTGATATTGTTTCTTGACATCGCGCAGCGCATCGAGTGCGCCACGTTTATCAAATTTGTTCAAGGCAATAACATCGGCAAAGTCGAGCATGTCGATCTTCTCCAATTGTGTTGCCGCACCATATTCAGGCGTCATCACATACAACGACACATTGCTGTGATCAAGTATCTCCGTATCGCTTTGTCCGATACCGGAAGTTTCGAGAATGATCAGATCATACCCAGACGTTTTTAGTATTTGAATCGCTTCCTTCACATAAGCAGAGAGCGCCAGGTTACTTTGTCGTGTGGCCAGCGAGCGCATGAACACACGCGGATTATTGATAGCATTCATGCGGATACGATCGCCCAGCAACGCGCCACCGGTTTTTCGTTTCGAGGGATCAACTGAAATCAACCCAACCGTTTTATCGTTGAAGTCCAACAAAAATCTTCGTACGATTTCATCTACCATCGATGACTTTCCCGCACCACCGGTTCCGGTAATGCCAAGAACAGGCGCGGAAGATTTTTCTGCGAGCGAATTTATTTTCTTGAAAACATCTGTGTGTTTGTCGTAGTAATTTTCAGCCGCGGAGATCAGGCGGGCAATCGCCATCGGATTTTTTGAAGCCAATTGATCCACCTCATCTGCCAGTGATTCACCGGTGGCAAAATCACTTTGCTGTACCAGGTCATTGATCATCCCCTGCAACCCGAGCGCGCGACCATCATCCGGAGCATAAATGCGTGTGATACCGTAGTCCATCAACTCTTTGATTTCCTCGGGTAGTATCACGCCACCACCACCACCAAAAATTTTAATATGGCCGGCTCCTTTCTCGCGGAGCAAGTCATACATGTATTTGAAGTATTCGTTGTGGCCACCCTGGTAACTCGTCATCGCGATAGCCTGTGCGTCTTCCTGAATAGCCGTGTTGACTACTTCTTCAACGCTGCGATCGTGGCCGAGATGAATTACCTCGCAGCCTGTACCCTGAATAATTCTGCGCATGATGTTGATGGCTGCGTCATGGCCATCGAATAAACTGGCGGCCGTAACAATGCGCACTTTATTTTTTGGCTTGTACGGTTCCAGAGCCTGATGCCCGGCCAGGTTGGGTTGCTTCTTTTCTGTTTTTTCGGGGGCTGACGTAGCGCTCATGCAGGTTGTGGTTCTTTTACTCCGAGCAAAAATAAGGAGAAGGGTATGATTTAGCTAACAGTTATTAGCTACCAAATAGGTGTTTTGGGTTTCGAGTTACGAGAGGCCATAAATGTTGAGAATCCATAAATAATTGCGATGCGATGCGAATTCTACTTTGCGATGAACCGTAGATCAGCCGAGGATAAGCCCAGTACTAGCCGTAGATGAGTCCAGTCGAGTCCAGTCGAGCCGAGTGGTGTGTACTCAAGCGCATGGCAGATAAAAAAAAAAGATACTGATATTTTTTTGCACGCAAACTGGTTGCATCCTGCCGCGGTACTTTTCAGCACGGAATAGAATTTCAAACTTTAACTCCTGTTACCAGGCAGTATTAGTTCCAGTTTAAGATTGGGTGGTTTCGAACCACAAAACCCCCAACCCGAAACTCGAGAGCCGATAATCTGTATCTTGCAACGCTATGCTTAAGAAATCTCCGCGTTTTGTTTTATATACACTGGCCGTACTGCTGGGATTGATCCTGGTGTTTCTGGCGTTCAGCATTGCACCCATTGATCGTGAGGTAGATCGCGCGTTGCTGGTAACAACAATGCAACAACGGATTGACAGTCTAAAGCCTGCACATGCTGTAACCGGCAGTCGTGGTTTTTCGATTGGCTTCGGCAAGACAAGCATCACACCCGTGCAGCGTACCGCGCTGGCAGGATATGGCAAACGGAGAGGAAAATTTTTTGAGTCGGTTTACGATTCAGTTTTTGTGCGAGCCATTGTGGTTGACAATGGTGCCACCCGCGTGGCAATTGTCAGTGCCGATCTGTTGATCGTTCCTCCTAACGTTACGGAGCTGTTAGAAAAGGAACTGCCCGAAATAGGTTTCTCTATAAATAATACCTACCTCTCGGCTATTCATACCCATAACAGCATCGGCAACTGGGCGGATGGCGCTATTGGATTTTTATACGGGCACAACAGCGATTCGATTGTTAATTTTATTACCGATCAGATCAAAGCCAGCATTCAGGTTGCTTCGCAGAACATGCTCCCAGCGGTGTTGAAATCCGGAGCGATTGCTGTGCCTGAAGCGGTTCGTAACAGACTTAAACGCGGGAACCCCGTTGATTCGTTGCTGCGCGTAGTAGAAGCACACCGAAGCGATAGTACAAAAATTCTGTTGATGAGCTACACAGCACATGCTACCTGTTTGTATTCCAAAGATCTGGTGCTCTCGCGCGACTATCCGGGTAAATTGGTGGATGCGGTAGAAGCGAACGGTTATACCTTCGCCATGTTTATGGCCGGTGCTGTGGGCAGTCATGGATGTGGAGCCCCCAAGTATGGGTTCACCTGTATCGATTGGATGAGCGAAGAAGTATCGACCGAATTTTTAAACGCCAGGAGTCAACTGCAGGTAGTACACGACTCCACGCTGCTGATGTATCGGGTGCCGCTGGAGTTGAGTGAGCCGCAACCCAAGATTTCGCAAGACTGGCGCATCCGTTCGTGGTTGTTTAACGCTGCCTTTGGGGAATTTCAAACGCATCTTACCGTGCTTCGGTTGGGCAATGTGGTAATGCTGGGCACGCCCTGTGATTTTTCCGGAGAGTTTGATCACGCACTGGATGGAGTAGCCAACCAGCAGGGACTACAGGCCATCGTTACCAGCTTCAATGGCGGCTACATTGGATACGTTACGCCTCAAAAGTATTTTGATAACAAGAACTACGAAACACAGGTGATGAATTGGTACGGGCCAGGTAATGGGGAGTATATGCAGCAATGCATGGAAGCTTTGATTATTAAGGTGGCGAATACCCGTGGCCAATAGCCAGCGGACCACTAACCTTGTCCCGATCGTCAGCATTCACGAAATTTGGTTGAACGAAAAGATTCCATGCACAAACCTTTAGATTTCGGAAAAGAAATTCAGGAGCCCCCGGTAAAAACCAGGCCGGAGGTTGATGTGGAAGTACTGTCATCTATTGCGCCATCAACCCTGGAGGATTCTTTTGTGTATGTGCATTGCTACTTTCGAAATGATAGCAAGGATGCACTCGTTCGGATATGGCGAACTACGTATTTGATCGATGCCATATCGGGTTCGCGATCGGAATTGATTCACGCTGAAAATATTTCCTTTGCCCCGCTCTGGACCCTCATTCCGGATCATGCCACATTTAATTTCCTGCTTATCTTTTCCGCCTTACCAAAATCCTGTTCACAGTTTGATCTGGTTGAACAAATTCCGCAGCCCGGTGGTTTTTTTGTGCGAAACATTCAGCGAAATAAAACCGATGTTTATCATATTGAAGTATAGTATCTCTGTTTATCAGTTTCGGGTTTTGGGTTGAGAGTTTCGAGTTGAGAGTTTCGGGTAGTTTTGGGTTTAAAGTTTCGAGTTAACTTGCAACCCGCAACACTACACTCATAACTCGAAACCCTACACCCGTAACTCTACACCCGTAACTCGAAACCATTTGTACCCCGTAGAAGAAATCATTCCATCCTTAAAGGAGCTATTCGCGCAGCATCGTATTGTAATCCTTCAGGCTCCGCCCGGGGCTGGTAAGAGTACTATACTTCCCTTGCAGTTGCTGGAGGAGCCCTGGCTTACCGGTAAAAAAATGGTGATGCTGGAGCCCCGCAGACTGGCTGCCCGATCGGTGGCGAATCGCATGGCAAGTTTGAAGGAGGAAGATACCGGAAACACGGTGGGGTATCGCGTTCGGTTTGAAAACGTAACAAGTGCACACACACGCATTGAAGTAGTGACCGAAGGAATTCTCACCCGCATGATTCAATCCGACAACTCACTGGAAAATGTTGGGCTGATAATCTTTGATGAATTTCATGAGCGCAGTTTGCAGGCTGACCTGGCGCTGGCCTTGAGTCTTCAGGTGCAGCAAATACTTCGGGAGGATTTACGCATCCTCATCATGTCGGCAACACTTGATGGTGAAAAGATTTCTGCGTTGCTCAATAATGCTCCGATACTCACCAGCCTTGGTAAACAGTATCCGGTTACGCAGCTCTATCAAGCCATCGAGAAAGATGTACGGTTGGCAAATGCTGTAGTACGTACCATTCGGAAAGCCTTCCATGAGCAACAAGGGGATATGCTGGTATTTCTTCCAGGTACTGGTGAGATTCATCGCGTGGCAGAAATGCTGGAAGAAGAAAATCTTCCGCTGCGTATTCATCCGCTCTATGGCGATCTTCCGGCTAAACAACAACAGGAGGCGTTGATGCCCAATGCACACGGTATGCGAAAGGTAGTGTTGGCAACATCCATCGCAGAAACGTCACTAACCATTGAAGGCATTACTACCGTGATCGACAGTGGTTATGCGCGTGTTCCGAAATTTGATCCACGCAGCGGACTTACCCGGTTGGAAACAATTCGGGTTACAAGAGATGCTGCCGATCAGCGTGCCGGTCGTGCCGGCAGATTAGGTCCTGGTGTTTGCTACCGCTTGTGGTCGGAGATGACGCATCATACATTACAACCTAATCGTCAGCCTGAAATTCTGGAAGCTGACCTGGCATCGTTGATGTTGGAATTGACGAATTGGGGAGTTAAAAATATTCTGGACCTCACGTGGATCACGCCACCACCTGCCGGTGCGCTTAGTCAGTCGCGCGAGTTACTTCTGCAACTTGGCGCAATCGAACACAATGGCGTTACGCTTCATGGGAAAGAAATAGTGAAGTTACCTACGCATCCACGTGTTGCGCACGTACTGCTTGAAGCCATGAAGTTACCCGGTAAAGGATTGGTAAGTCTGGCGACTGATGTGGCTGCGTTGCTGGAAGAGCGTGATCCACTGGTGCGCGAATCGGGAACAGATTTGTCGTTGCGTGTGGAGGTGTTACGAAAATGGCGCAGTGGCGAACGCGTAAGTGCAGAACGAAGCGGGCTCGAGCGCATTGAGCGGCTGGCCGCTTCGTGGCGAAGAGTGATGAACGTGCAGCCCGACAATACCACGCCTGAACATTTTGACATCGGAAAGTTGCTGGCGGAAGCTTACCCCGAACGCATTGCACGGCAAACCGAGAAGCATAGTACGCGGTATAAACTGGCCAACGGGCGAGTTGTTCGCTTGCCTGACCACGATGCCCTCCTTCGCGAAACATGGTTGGCGGTTGCTCACCTTGACGCTGGCAGTGGTGAAGGAAAAATATTTATGGCGGCTCCGTTGCACGAAGAAGATTTACTTCATCGCGCCATTGAAAAGGAGGTAGTGGTGTGGAATCGCGAGCGGGGTATGATCACAGCCACGGTGGAGAAAAGAGTTGGCAATGTAGTACTGGCATCAAAGCCGTTGACTACCATAGCGGATGATGTTCGAATTAAAATCTTGTGCGATGCTGTTCGCGATGAAGGACTCTCCATGTTGAGCTGGACGGAAGCGCAAGACGCCTGGCAGGCGCGCGTGCTAAGTTTACGCCATTGGCGACCCGAAGAAGATTGGCCGGACGTAAGTTCAGCAAGTTTACTTTTAACGGTGAACGATTGGTTGTCGCCCTACCTTACTTCTGTCACCAAACGGACAGACTTTCAACGGTTGGAGTTGAATACGATTCTTGCCGGCTTACTGCCCTGGAATTTACAGGCAAAAGTAGATCAGTTGGCGCCTTCGCGATTGGAAGTTCCCAGCGGATCGTTTATACGCTTGAATTATGTAGCCGATGGAAGTTCACCCGTAATGGAAGTACGGCTGCAGGAAGTTTTTGGATTAACAGAAACACCAACCGTAAATGAAGGCCGCACCAAAGTGTTGTTACATTTGCTTTCACCAGGGTTCAAACCTGTTCAGGTAACACAGGATTTAAAAAGCTTTTGGCAAACCACCTATCACGAAGTACGAAAAGAATTGCGCATGCGCTACCCCCGGCATCACTGGCCCGAAGACCCGTGGACAGCCGAAGCGGTGAGGGGCGCGGTGCGAAGAAGAAATTGAATATTGAATACTGAACAAGGAATTACGATTGGATAGGTGTTGAGATTCACCATTCATCATTCCTTGTTCAGTTGGATTTTCAATGTGTTATCAGTGCATATTGTACCAGGTAAACGGCAGCTCCGGCAAAGTATCCCATAGCTGCCAGCAGACTGATGCGTTTGAGGTACCAGATAAAATCTATTTTCTCCATACCCATGGCGGCAACGCCAGCGGCAGAGCCAATCACCAGAATACTTCCGCCTGTACCGGCACAATAGGCCAGGTATTCCCAGATCATGTGATCAGTAGGGTATGTATCCATACTATACATGCCCATACTTGCAGCCACGAGCGGAACGTTATCGACAATGGAAGAAAGTACACCGATCAACGTAATGATCACGCGGTTGTCGCCCAGCAGATGATTGAGGTATTCGGCAAAGTTGATCAGGGTAGACATCGACTGCAGCGCACCAACAGCCAGCAGAATACCCAGGAAGAATAATACGCTTGGCATATCAATGCGGGTTAACGCATGGGCTGCGCTGTAATGTTTTTTTACAGCATCATCCAGATCAGGATTAATTAATTCGGAAACCACCCAGATAACACCAAGACCTAACAGCATACCCAGGTAGGGAGGCAGGTGTGTTACCGTTTTAAAAATCGGAACAGAAATCAGTGCAGCAACGCCAATGAACAACATGAGATTTCCACTGCCGGAAGAATGGCTGTGAGCTGCTGCTGGTTTATCATCGTGCGTACCAAGTGTGCCTTTCAAGGTAAAGTTCAGATAGATTAACGGAATTAACATGCAGACGATACTGGGCAGTATGGTCGACTTAACAATAGCGGCCGCAGAGATTTGTCCACCAATCCACAGCATGGTAGTAGTAACATCGCCAATGGGCGACCAGGCACCACCGGCATTGGCAGCAATGATGATCATACCGGCAAAGAACAGTCGCATTTCTTTGTTGGGTATAAGTTTTCGGATCAATGAAATCATCACAATTGTGGTGGTGAGATTGTCCAGCACAGCGGAGAGAAAGAATGTTACCCAGCAAACAATCCAGAGTAGTTTCTTCGGACTGTTGGTATTGATACGTTCGGTAATAAACCGAAAGCCATGATGGGCATCGACTAATTCAACGATTGTCATTGCACCCATCAGGAAGAAAAGTATTTGGGCAATTTCATTGAGGTGATGGCCTAATGATTCGAGCACGTATTCCAGGTGTAGTTCGTGTGCAGACAGCGAGGCGAATGCGGGAAGTTTTACTTTTAATGTATCGAGGAACGAGCGGTAGTGTTCGCTCTCCAATAATCCTTCGGGCGGGGCAGACACAGCAAACAAGGTCCAGCAAAGAATTCCGGTAAGGAGTGCTGTGGCTGTTTTATTAATTTTAATAGGGTGTTCTAAGGCAATGAGTACGTAGCCGATGACAAAAACAAAAATGATTACAAGTTCCATGAATCAGGCGATAAAATTTTCGGTGTGTGATTTACAAAAAAAATGAAACTGCGTTCTGTTGACAGAACCGCTAGTGTAATACTTTAAGAAAATTAAGGTGCGTTGGGAGAAATGATGGAACAGAATAGATTCTGATAGAAACTATGGAGGGCAATAGGAAGGAGAGGCGTATAGGAATCGCACAACGTGATGTTGAAAAACTCGAAGCGATAAAAAGTCTGTTGTGTTCTGAGCAGTTGAAACGTAGGTGTGAGTTGGGTGAAGAGGGAAGAGGCTTTGACTTCACAACGGTTTCCGCTAAACGGATACTTGGTTGGCGTATCAAAGTGAAGGGTAAGGCAGGTGCTCTTCGGGTTTATTGTTTCGCTCTGATGATTGTATGCAAACGAAGCAGCCCCCGCAAATCCCAATAGAATAAGGGCGAATGTTAACATGGGGATTATCTTCGGTGCCTTCATGTGCGGGTAAAGATAATCAAACAAAAATAAAGTGCGTTTCGCTAGTCTTCGCGTTCGCGTTTGATCTTTGCGCGGGCTGTAGGACCAACCTGAATCGGTACTTTTTCAATTTCTAGGTTGGCGGCTTCAATGCCATACAATTCTTCGGTGGATAAGCTGTATTCTTTCAACAACCGGTAGCCTTGAATGATCAACCGGTCGAACGTAGAGATCACACTGTCGGAGGATGCCCACGAATGAAGGATGATGAATTTGAAATCGGCCATCATACTGTATTTGTGTAACGAAGGATACGGGCTGGTTAGATCAATTTCACCATTGTCAGCCATCTCATGAATAATTTTTGAGAAGAGCAGGTTAACGCGATGGTCGGTCTTGAATCCTAACTTCATCCGAATGAAGAAACACCGTTTGGGGATAATAGTATCCACCACATACTTGCTGGTAAACGGGTTATCCACGGTGTCTACGTGTACAAACCAGTAAACATCTGCTCGTTTGGGGCGCTTCTTGAAAATGGAGTAGATAATGTTGGAGTCAATGTATCGTTTACTATCGGCCATCGCCAGGTACACCAGGTTGGTAGCTTCCTTGGGTATGGTGGTATCGGCCTGAAGATCCTGAATCATGCCGGTGTAGTGTTTCAAATCCACAAATTCAGTATGCCTGTCGCGAAGTCTGCGGGCGTGCAACAGCACATACATCATGATGAAGAACAGGGCGGCCATCACGAAACTGAACCAGCCACCGTGTGCAAACTTGCTGAGGTTAGAGACAAGAAACGCGCCTTCAATCGAAAAGAAAATAAACGCCAGGCCAATAGAGCGCACTGTTGATTTTCGTGAGATGGAGAAATAGAAAACCAATAATGAGGTTGTCATCAGCATATCAAAGGTGATCGCTAATCCGTAAGCACCCTCCATACGAACGGATTCCTGGAAGATGAGCACCACCAGAATGCAGCCCAACAATAAAATCCAGTTAATGGCCGGAATATAAATCTGCCCCTTTATCTGGCTTGGATAGCGAACGCGCGTTGACGGCCAGAGTTTAAGTTTCATGGCTTCGTTCACCAGTGTAAAGGTGCCCGAGATCAACGCCTGGCTGGCAATGATAGTGGCCAGGGTGGCAAGGATAATACCAAAGAGCAACATCCCATCGGGAATGATTTCATAGAATGGTATTTTCCCATCGAGGGTTTGCCCCTGATGATTCAGCAGCCAGGCACCTTGCCCGAAGTAGCTTAGTAATAAGGCGATCTTAACAAAGCCCCATCCCACACGGATATTTTCTTTTCCGCAATGACCAAGATCGGAATACATCGCTTCTGCCCCCGTGGTACAAAGGAATACGGCACCGAGAATCCAGAAACCACCTGGATATTTGGTAAGCAGGTTAAAGGCGTACATCGGGTTAACCGCCTTTAGCACATCCAGGTTTTGAACGAGTTGAAGCAATCCAATTACAGCAATAAAGGTGAACCAGATCGTCATGATCGGCCCGAACGTTCGGCCTACTACACCACTTCCAAATTGTTGGAAGAGAAAGAGCAGCACCAGAATGATGATGACAATACCTACAATAGTATGCTGTGAGATGTCTGGATTGATGGCGCGCAATCCTTCAATAGCTGATGTTACTGAGATGGCAGGTGTAATAAAACCATCGGAGATCAGGGTGGCGCATCCGATCACAGCCGGAAAAATTACCCAGCCGGCCTTGTATCGTCTTACCAAAGCATAGAGTGCAAAAATTCCACCCTCACCTTTGTTATCGGCATTGAGGGCCAGGTAAACATATTTAATTGTTGTAATCAGGGTGAGCGTCCAGAGTACGCACGACAAGCCACCGTAAATCAATTCTTCGGTGATGGCATGCGCACCAACAATAAAACGCAGGGTGTAAATTGGTGAGGTTCCAATATCACCGTAAATAATGCCTAACGAAATCAGTACGCCAGCTGCTGATAACGGTGTGTAATGTTTGTCGTTTGATGTAGCCATTCTATTGAACCCTGTCTTTGCAGACAGGTGTAATTAGTCTATTCTTCTTGAAGTAAGATGCTATCCAATTCGTCTGTATACAGTACGTATTCTTAGGGTATGTACTAACGTGGGGATTGCCCAGCATGGCGATGTGCTTGTGCGTGGTAATTAAGTTGGGCATGAATAAGTAAAAAGCCAGAACCAAAGCGGTCGCAAAGTTAACCCCCTCGCGCCATTCACAAAATGAAAACCGAATAATGTTCCTCACGGGCTACCTGCCGCTATTTTTGACTGTTCATCGGGGTTGCAAAATAATTTGGAGGCACCTCACCTTTTAACAGCAAAATCAACCGTACTTTTGGCCAATAACCCTAAAATCAACTTGTTATGATCAAGAAGCTAGTTTTTGCAATGCCCCTGGCAGCAGTTCTTATTGCGGGCTGTGACACCAAAGAAAAGGATATGCTCAAGTCGCAGGTAGACTCCCTGAAGGTAGAACTTGAGACCAGCCAAAAGATGGCCAACACATTAACCGAAGTAGGTGTATTGATGGATTCGATCGATGCCAGCCGTCAACTTTTAAGAGTCAATATGGTAGAAGGTACTACCTACGATGACTACAAAGCGAGAATGAAAGACATCAACAGCTATGTTAAGGATACACAAAACAAGATTGATGAATTAGAGAAATCGCTGTCGAGCTCAAAATCAAAAAATGCCGGCAATGCCAAGATCATTAAGAAATTGAAAGCCGACCTGGAAGCTAAAACACAGGAGATTACAACCCTGCAGGCACAGGTAGAAGAACTGCGCAGCCAGAACGAAAACCTGATTACCACTACCAAACTTCAGGAAGCTGACCTCACCGACAAGCAGGCACAGATTGAAGCGAAGAACCAGGAGCTTGCGTTGATCGAAGCGCGTGTGCAGGAAATCATGCTGCAAAGCAAGATGACTGAAGCCGATGCTTACTTTGCACGCGGCCAGGCGGTAGAAGAAGCTGCCAGACGCACGCAGCTTGCTCCCAAGAGAAAGAAGGAAACCTACAAGGAAGCAATTGAACTTTATAAGAAAGCACTTTCACTTGGTAAAACTGAAGCACAAGCCAAGATCACCGAACTGGAGAAGAAGATCTAGTTGTTTCCTCAACGAAGGTAATAAAGAAAAGAGCGGGTGTTGAGCCCGCTCTTTTTGTGTGAGGTTCACAGTTGGATTATCCAATTGAATCGTTCATTACCAGGTAAATGGTGTAGGTAATGTATCCTGAGAATAACAGAAATGCCTCCCAGCGATCAAGCTTCCGTTGATTAATGGTAAACATAAAAATCATCAGCATTACGGTAGAGGCGCCAAGCACTTCCAGGTCAAAGTTCAGGGCTGCGTTGAAATTAATCGGATGGATAATGCCGGTGATGCTGAGGATAAAGAAAATGTTAAAGATGTTAGAGCCAATCACATTGCCAATGGCAATGTCGGTGTTTCTGCGGTACGCGGCTACAGCCGAGGTGGCCAGTTCGGGTAGCGATGTACCGGCCGCAAGAATAGTAAGGCCGATGAGTTTCTCCGACAATCCAAAGTGTTGCGCAATCGATACGGCATTGTTAACCACCAACGTTCCTCCGCCTACCAACATGGCCAGCCCAAGAATGATCATCCCAACCGCTACCGGTGTGGTGTAGATTTTAATTTCACCCTGATCCAGATCGCTTGAAGTTTTCATCGTGCGGTAGACATACATCATAAACAAACCGAAGAAACCCAACAGAATAAAAGAATCCAGGCGCGAAAGCATATTGGGGCTGTTCCACAAAATCTGGTCGTTCACCAGCACATACAGGATTACTGCAGCCAGCAACGAAATGGGTACTTCGTACTTTATGGTGTTGCGCTGTACTACCAGCGGATAAATGAGGCCTGCAATACCGAGGATAAAAAGAAGGTTAAAGTTGTTGCTCCCAATAACGTTTCCAAACGAGGCATCATTTCTTCCATCCATCGCTGATAGTAAGCTTACAATGAGTTCTGGGGTAGAGGTGCCGAATGCCACCACGGTAAGGCCAATGGCAAGATTCGAAATGTTGAACTTCTTGGCCACGGATGAAGAACCGTTCACCAGAAAATCAGCCCCCTTGATGAGGATTGCAAATCCGACAAAAAGGAGGAGAAAATTAAAAAACATAACAAGGTCAGATTAGGTTAATCTTTAAATATAAAAGCAAATTCTTGAATTTAAGCACGGGTGCTAGAACCATTTTTTATGGCGGAAGTAGCCCAGCATGATCACCACAATCAGGAACATGGCTCCGAGCACACCAAAGTACCCCCAGTGCCAGCGGAGTTCGGGCATAAAGTCGAAGTTCATTCCATAGATGCCTACAATAAAGGTGAGGGGCATGAAGATGGTGGAAATAACGGTAAGTACTTTCATAACTTCGTTCATGCGGGTGTTCATGGCGTTGATGTGAATGTCCATCAGGCTTGACGTGAGGTCTCGGTACGTATCCAGCGAATCAATGATGTGAACCGTATGATCGTACACATCGGCATAGTAGCGGAGGTTCTCTTCCCGAACAAACTCAGATTCGCCCTTCACAATTTTGCTTATCGCATCGCGTAGTGGGTAGAGCGCCTTGCGCAGGTAGATCAGCTCTTTCTTCAGCTTTTGTATTCTGTTAAAAGTTTTATTCGAAGGATTTTCATAAACCGTTTCTTCAATGTCTTCGATGATTTCGCCAATACGATCCAACACGTTGTAGTAATTATCGACAATAATATCGATGAGGCGGTACATCAGGTAGTCGGCTTCCTTTTTGCGTACCCGGCCCTGGTCAAGGCGTATCCGTTCGCGAAAGCCATCAAACAAATCACCTTCTTTTTCCTGAAAGGATATCAGGAAGTTGCGCCCTAACACAAAACTTATTTGTTCGTAATCAATGGCTGTGCCATCGATGCGGTACAGCATTTTTAAAGTAACAAACAGGTAATCATCAAACTCTTCGGCTTTAGGACGTTGATCGCTTAATACATCTTCTACTAACAATGAATGCAGGCAAAAATGAGATTGAACTTTCTCAATAATATCCAGGCTGCTCAGACCGTCAAGATTAAGCCAGTTTACACAATTTGCTTTCTGATTGCGCAGGAGCTCATCGATCGTCTGACTGGTGCCGTCATGTCGGTCGTGTTCTTCCCGGTTATAAGTGATGAGTTCAAGGATAACGGGTGGCTGAGGTTTGGGCTCCATTAGGATAGGCTTGTTTTACGTTCATTATTCTAAGTACGATAGTCTCATGGCCATAATCAATAGCCGACTACTCTTTATTTAGGAGTTGATTATTTAGTTGTGCGACTGGGTTAACGGATCATTGACTATGGTGTTGAATTGTGTATTATTGCGACTCGCATGTCGTTACGACTAGAAGATATTAAGGCGCCCATTGCTTCTGAAATGGAGGAGTTCGAGCAAAAGTTCAGAGCCTCTATGAGGACCCGCGTTTTGTTGCTCGACAAAATCATGAGCTACATTGTGAAGCGCAAGGGCAAGCAGATGCGTCCTATGTTTGTGTTTCTGAGCTGTGGTACCTGCGGCAAGATCAACGAGTCAACTTTTCATGGGGCATCTTTAATTGAATTACTGCACACCGCTACCCTGGTGCACGATGATGTAGTAGACGAAGCGAACTACCGAAGAGGGTTTTTCTCGGTTAATGCACTTTGGAAAAACAAGATTGCTGTGCTGGTGGGCGATTTTCTGCTTTCGCGCGGCATGGCGCTCGCGCTTGATAACAACGAAATTCAGTTGTTGAAAATTGTAAATACTGCGGTGCAGGATATGAGCGAGGGCGAATTGCTTCAATTTGAAAAAGCCCGAAGGCTCGATATTACCGAAGAGGTTTACTTTGAAATTATCCGGCAGAAAACCGCTTCACTTATTGCTTCGTGTTGTGCTGTTGGTGCCAGTTCGTCTGGGGCTGATCAGCAAACCGTAAAACTAATGCACAAGTTTGGCGAAAAGATCGGCATGGCGTTTCAAATCAAAGATGACTTGTTCGATTATGGTGAACAGGAAATCGGAAAGCCCGTTGGTATTGATATTAAAGAAAAGAAGATGACACTCCCGTTAATTTACGCGTTATCGAAAGCTTCCTGGCTGGAGAAGCGCAGGATCATCAGGATCGTGAAGAATGAAAGCGAAAAACCGAAGAAGGTTAAAGAAGTAATTGAGTTTGTAAAACAATCGGGTGGTATTGAGTATGCCACCAAAGCGATGAACCGGTTTCACGAAGAGGCGCTGTTGCTGCTGAAGGATTTTCCGGAGTCACCTTACAAAACATCCCTGATTCAATTGGTACAGTTTACCATCGACCGGAATAACTAGGAAAACAAAAAAAGCTGTACCATATAGAGTACAGCTCTTTCCTACTTAACCTAAACTATGCTTCTATTGTAAAACAATTCGGGTGCGGCCGGCTTCGAGCACTGCGTAATCTTTAAACCCCTGGTAGTCCTGGGGGTCGAGCGATACCAATGCTGGTCCTGATTTATCAGGCGTAAACTGGCCCTCGTTTTCCCACCACTTCCTCGCATTTTCACGTGCAGCTTTTTTATCGACTTCATCAAATAAATTGATGCACGAGTCGGATATCATCCAGGGTTTTTCAATACTGCTGTATTTTTCGAAAATCATCGAACGCATCTGTGTACCGCTCGAAACGTTTTTAAAATGCGAAACGGTGTACGAAAGTGTTTCGGGTTCGGTCATAATCATGTCCCAATACTTTTTGGACGCTACTACCTGTGAAGTAGTTAACAAATAGCCAAATCCATTTTCGATTGATTCCCGGGTGATGGGGCAGCGCGCTTTTAATTCTGGTTTCTTCTTGCCGAGGAGTTTGTCAAAAAAGGCCATATACTTTTCAGGGTTGATTGTTTGCGTAACACATAGTAGATACTTCGCCTGGGGCGAATAGTTGCATATAAGACTGAAAAAATCAGGCAAATGTTACAAAAGGCTGTTTCCAGCGTTTACTGGATACTTTAACGCCTTGGCAACACTTTAATTGTACGAAACTGAACTGGGCAAGTGTACGGTTATAGCTTATCCGGAACGGTGGCCTTCAATTTCTCGGTTGATTTGGCCTTCAGGTATTTTTCGTAGTTGATGAAAAATTCTTCCAGTTTGGCCGTGGGCAGTTTCTTGCCGATGATTTTCTTTTTATCGTCCAGAATATAAAGACTAGGGGTGGTAATGGCATCGTACAGATCAGAGTAGTGGCCCACATACGTGCGTGGCCCGTTCACTACCGGAAACTTGATGCCCATCTCTTTAATGAAGTCGCGCATTTTTGCCATGGATGTGTCGGTGCTTACGGCAAATACTTCTACATCAAAACGGGCCTTGTCTTTAGCGTAGAACTCCACCAGTTTTGGGGTTTCTTTGCGGCAGTGTCCGCACTCAGGATCGAAGATGAAAAGGATCGTGTACTTGTTTTTGATATCATACATCGACCGGGGTTTGAAATTCAGATCCTGCATGATCAGGTTTGGCCCCGTATTGCCGATCAAACTTTTACGTAAACGGTCGGCATAGTCTTTCAGGTTCTTTTTCATTTTGGCGTTCACCCAAAAATCCATTTCCCCGGTAGCAAAATACTTGTCGTACAAATTCACATAAACCTCATCCAGCCCCATAATTTCAGGCTGCTGAAATTTGAACAGGTAGTTGTACACCGTGTACTTGTACGTCTCAGGGTTACTCTTGGCTTTGGCAACCACTTTTTCAATAGCCTTCGTTAATGAGTCAGCCTGCTGCGGATAAAGTTTATCGAGGTAATCATTTAGTTTGTCGCGGTATAGCGGGCGTGGCAAGCGTATCAAAGCATCGTTACTCAGGTCGAAGTTGTCGAAGTAATGCTCGCGATACCACCGAAGCTGAAAGGTAGAGTCAATATGCCCGTTGGGTTTCTTTGGGGGATCTGGAATTTTTATAGCCTGATTTGTCTTGGCAATGGCTGCGGTTACCGTTCCGGGATGCTTGGCGATTATGTCGTTTTGATAAGCCATTACCTTTTCGTTGATTTTTGCAAAAGCTTCGCGTGCATCTTTTTTGGCGGCTTCTGACAGTGTACTATCCTGAATGATTTTGACGTAGGGATCGGCCTCTTTATGGCGGGCCATGTTAAACATCATGCCTTCGAAAAATAATTTATTATCCGGGTCACCGGTGATTTTCATATTTTGAACATAATCATCGGCTTTTGTTTCCAGCGTAAAGAACTGACTCTTGCCAACCAGAAATTCAAAGTTGATCTTGGTGTTATTCAGCACCAGAAAATAAACACCCTGCGCCAGCGCCTTCTTACCATCGAAGTGAAACTCGCCTTTGTTATTCACCCGGGCTGTATCGCGCAGCACCGTGCTTTCGCCATAGTAGTGGCCGAGGTATGCAGTGGTATCCTGCCATCCGTGTATGGTGAACTTGAGATCGTAGACGGTTTGAGCATCGCTAACGGTGGCGGAAAGAAAGCTAAACACAAAGAGGATGGTGGCAGCAAATAGTTTAAGTCGCATATCGGTTATAATCATGAGGACGAATTTCCAGAAATTCATTGGTTTTTTCAATTGCAATTAATGGGCCGCAGATCCGGCAAGTAACACGAAGGGTAAGAAAAGTTGTGTTAATGCCTTGTTAACGTGGCCAGAGGCTTTGGAATATGAATGCAGAGACAATCAAAGCAATTCTGAATCGTTATCTTTGACGGTTTTTAAAAACGTTAAAACGGAAGATGTCATTACAGGTAAGGAACCTCACGAAGCAATACGGCCAACAGAAAGCTGTACATAATATTTCGTTTGAATTACGGGAAGGCGAGATTGTCGGGTTTCTTGGACCAAATGGGGCAGGCAAGTCAACCACCATGAAGGTATCCACCGGCTACCTTCCTCCAACAGAAGGTGATGTGCTGGTAGGTGGATATAGTGTAGTGGAACACCCGATGCACGTGAAGCAACTTACCGGATACCTCCCTGAACATAATCCACTTTACCTTGATCTGTACGTGCACGAGTATTTAAATTTTATCGGAAAACTATACGGCATCGGTAGCGCGAAACTTAAGCACCGGGTGGGCGAGATGATCGAGCTGTGCGGACTTACCCACGAACAAAACAAAAAGATAGAAGCGTTATCAAAAGGCTACCGGCAGCGTGTGGGGCTGGCGCAGGCGTTGATTCACGATCCGAAAATATTAATCCTGGATGAACCAACATCTGGTCTCGATCCCAATCAACTGGTGGAGATACGCAAACTCATTAAAGACATCAGTACCAACAAGACTGTAATTTTTTCCACCCACATTATGCAGGAAGTGCAGGCGCTGTGCGATCGTGTAATTGTAATTAATAAAGGAAATATTGTGGCAGACGATTCGCTAACCAGTATTTTGAAACGCGGTAGCGGCAGCGTAACCGTAGTAGCCGAGTTTGAAGGAACCGTAAACATCGATGATCTCCGCCTCTTAAAAGGTGTTCAATCTGTAGCGGCCGTAGGCGCAAGTTCTTTCCGCATAACAGCCGATGCAGGAGTGGATGTGCGGCCAGAAGTATTTCGCTTTGCAGCAGACCGTAATTTATCACTGATCGGGCTGAAGCTGGAAGAAAATTCGCTCGAATCAATTTTCCACACGCTCACCACTCAACAGGTGATGCATTCAGAAAATTAAAGTTACTTTGCGCCAATTCTAAAACCCGATAATCCTGCATGCTTCAGGTACTCTCAAAAGAATTTAACAGCTTTCTTAACTCGCTCATCGCGTATGTGGTGATCGGGGTTTTCTTAACGAGCATGGGGTTGTTGGTTTGGGTGTTTCCGGATACCGCTGTGCTCGACTATGGCTATGCCGACATGGATACTTTGTTTTCGCTGGGACCGTATGTTTTTATTTTTCTCATTCCAGCCGTTACCATGAAAAGCTTTGCCGAAGAAAAAAAAGCAGGCACGCTAGAATTGCTGATGACCAAACCTCTTACTGACTGGAATATCATTCTCGGTAAATTTCTGGCCAGCTTTCTACTCGTGTTGTTTGCGCTGTTACCCACCGTAGTTTACTACTTCTCGATTTACACCCTCGGTAATCCCGTAGGCAACATTGATACACCGGGTGTAGTAGGTTCGTATATAGGCCTCTTGTTATTGGGGGGTGTTTTTTGTTCGATTGGTATTCTGGCATCATCAATTACCACAAGCCAGATTGTTGCGTTTATACTGGCCGCGTTCTTCTGCTTCATTTTGTTCTCCGGTTTTGATTCGGTGGCACAGTTGAACCTCTGGTCATCGCAGGCTTTATTGATCAAACAACTTGGTGTACTCTATCATTACGAGTCATTAAGTCGTGGGTTGATCGACAGTCGCGATGTGATTTACTTTCTCAGTGTCACCTTCATCATCTTGTCGATTTCCAAACTAATCCTGGGCAGCAGACAATGGTAAACTGGAAGAGTAGAAAGCTGGGTGATTTACTTTGGTTTGCCAACACGCTGGTAATTGTGGTGTTGGTTAACCTGCTGGTGTCGAAGTATTTTTTCAGAATTGATCTTACCGAGGAGAAACGGTACAGCATAAAATCGCAAACGCGTGCCATTCTGGAAGACCTGGATGACGATGTTTACATTGATGTGTACCTCGATGGCGAGTTGAATGCCGCCTTTAAACGTTTTCAAAAATCCATACTCGAAACGCTGGAAGAGTTTAGAATATATTCTGATAATAAAGTACACATTTCGGTTATCGATCCGATGCGTGCCGTGGGTGAAAAGGCACGCTCGGAATTTATGACCGATCTGGCCGCAAAAGGTATTCAGCCCACCAATGTTATCGGCAAAGAAAACGGACAACGTGTTGAGAAAATTATCTTTCCCGGTGTCGTGATTGCCTACGGTGGAATGGAAAAAGGTGTAATGCTGCTGAAGGGTAACAAAGCACAGAAGCAGGAAGAAGAAATCAATCAATCCATCGAAGGTGTTGAATTCGAATTGATCAATGCCATTTACACACTGGCTATGAATGAACCCAAGCGGGTAGGTTGGGTTAGTGGGCATGGTGAACTGGATAGCCTGGCAGCGGCAGGATTTCAATATCATTTACGAGAAACCTACAGTCTGGATAACGTAACACTGACCGATCAATCAGGGCTGTTGAATTTCAACGCGCTGATTATTGCCAAACCAACTAAAGTGTTTTCAGTGCTGGAAAAGTATAATCTTGATCAATACATTATGAACGGGGGGCGGGTGATGTTCCTGCTGGATAAACTTGAAGCTACCATGGACAGCGCATCGCGCGAAGATTACTTTGCGTTTCCATACCCCGTTAATCTCGATGATCAGCTCTTTAAGTATGGTGTGCGCATCAACCTTGATCTCGTCCAGGACAACAATTCGGCTTTGTATCCGGTAGTGGTTGGCGAAAGTGGTGGCAAACCAAAATTTGAAATGATGCGCTGGCCTTTCTTTCCGCTGATCAATCACTATGCCGATCATCCGGTTACGCGTAACCTCGATGCCGTAGTAACGAAATTCATCAGCAGCGTGGATACCGTTAAAGCGGAAGGAATTAAAAAGACACCGCTTCTCTTTACCTCTGATTATACACGCGTGATTACAGCGCCTGTTAAAGTAAGTGCGAACGATTTACGTAACGAATTGAGGCCTGAAGATTTTCCAACCAAAAGTATTCCGGTTAGCTACTTGTTGGAAGGCAGCTTCACATCGTTTTACAAGAACCGATTTTTGCCAGCGGGTGGCGATCAGCAAGCGTTTAAAGAGAAAGGAGTTCCAACTAAGCTGATTGTTATCGGTGATGGAGACTTGGCCCGTAACGATGTGAATCCACGCACCGGTCAGCCGCAGCCACTTGGTCTTGATCCGTTTACCAATTACACCTTTGCCAACCGCGACCTGCTGATGAATGCGGTGGCTTTTCTTACGGAAGAGAACGGGTTGATTCAGGCGCGTAACAAACAAGTTAAAATTCGCCCGCTAAATCGCGAGCGTGTCAATGCCGAGAAAATAAAGTGGAAAGTGATTAACGTAGTAGTGCCAATGGTTTTCTTGATTGGCTACGGGTTGCTGCGTGCGTATTGGAGAAGAAGAACATTTGCCCGATTCTGATATGCAGGAACAAAAAAACAAAAGACGTTTTATACTGCTGTTAGCCTTGCTTACTGTGACTGCGGCTGTGTATTGGCTTGGTAGTGCTGATAGCCAGGATGAAATCGATAAAACCATCTTTCGAAAAGTCGAATTGACAAGTATCGATCAGGTAATGCTGGAATCACCTGCAGGCAAGGTAGTGCTGGCACTTAACGGTTCGCGCTGGCAAGTGAACGGAAAATATGAAGCCGATCCAAACATGATTGATGTGCTCTTTGCCACACTGCAACAAGCTGAACCGAAAAGACCATTGCCGACCCATCAGCAGGATTCTGTTGCCAAGGTAATTGAAGAAGATGGTGTGAAAATAAGCCTCTTTCATGAAGGGGTAGTAGCCGATAGTTTTTATGCTGGTGGCAACGGTCAAAAGACCCAGGGATACTTTCACCGGCAGGGAGAAGAATCGTATGTAATGAGTATTCCCGGCTACCGGGTTTACGTTTCCGGAATTTTTGAGCTTCCGGAGAAAGGCTGGCGCGATAGGCTAGTCTTTCAATTGAACTGGCGCAACCTCAAAAGTGTGGATGTAACCTTTGGTCAGAAGAGATCAGATGATTTCCGGGTGTTGATGGAGGGTGAAGTACTGAGCATTGAAGGCGTGCAGGCATCCGATACTACCCGGCTTTACGATTTTTTGGATGCCGTTTCGTTGCTTACCGTTGAAGCGTACCTGGATTCCAGTTCTACCCTCGACAGCCTGGCCGGAACACAACCGGGTTTGGGGCTGGAAGTAAAAGACATCGCCAATCGCTCCCATTCTATCCGCCTGTATCAGTCCGGCCCCGGAAAGTTTGTTGGGTTCATTAACAACAACCAGTGGTGCACCCTGGCACCGGCCAGCATTCAGCCTGTTTTCAGGCCCCGATCGTATTTTGTAAAGCCCTGATGGGAACGAAAAAATCTTTTAGGGTATTGGATTTCAGCTTTTTAGGTCGGTGAGAGAACTGGCAACGGGGGAAGCTTCCCGGCCATTTTATTATTCGGTTTTCTTTATAACTTTACCGCTCTTAAAAATATAACCACTGTTTCCGAATGAAGTTTATCGTCAACTCGGCTTACCTGCTTAAGCAACTGTCGAATATTAATGGAGTAATTACCACTAACCCGGTTGTTCCAATCCTTGAAAATTTCCTGTTTGAGTTGGAAAAAGGAAGTCTTACCGTAACAGCTTCTGATCTTCAGACTTCGATGATCACCGAAATTCAGGTGGAGTCGAAAGAAAAAGGAAGCATAGCGGTGCCTGCCCGAATTCTGTTGGATACGTTAAAGAATTTACCCGAGCAGCCTGTTACGTTTTCAATCGATGAGTCTACCTACAGTGTAGAAATCATCTCCGACAATGGTCGGTATAAACTTTCAGGCGAAAACGCTACCGATTTTCCGAAAGTACCTTCAGTATCTAATGATTTTACAGCCGAGATTTCAACCGAAGTATTGGCGCGTGCTGTGAACAATACCATTTTCGCTACCAGTAACGATGAACTTCGTCCGGCCATGACCGGGGTGTACGTAAACCTGGGTGACAAGAACACAACTTTTGTAGCAACCGATGGTCACCGCCTGGTAAGGTACCGCAGATCGGATGTGAAATCCGATAATGGTAATTCCATCATCATCCCCCGTAAAGCGCTTAACTTATTAAAAGCCACATTGCCTTCTGAAAACACAGAAGTAAATGTGAATTTCAATATGTCGAACGCGTTCTTCAAGTTTGGTCACATCAAGATGATTTGCCGCTTGATCGATGAGCGTTTCCCCGATTACGAGAACGTGATTCCCTCTGTCAACAACATCAAGATGACGATTGAGCGCAACGATTTACTTGGTGCCTTGAAACGCATTTCCATTTATGCCAATAAAACCACCCACCAGGTTCGATTGAAAATCACAGGCAGTGAACTTCAGATTTCAGCAGAAGACCTGGATTTCTCCAACGAAGCCAACGAACGTCTTTCGTGCGAGCACGATGGAGAAGATATCGAGATTGGATTCAACGCTAAATTCCTCATTGAGATGTTGACTAATCTTGATTCTGATAAAATCCGCCTTACGATGTCGGCCCCGAATAAAGCCGGAGTTATTTTACCGGTAGATAAAGATGCCAGCGAAGATATTCTGATGCTGGTAATGCCTGTAATGTTGAATCAATACGTTTAATATTTTTTGGTTGTAATTAAATCTCCCTTGTTGTATGAAACAAATTGTTGCAGTACTTGTACTGAGTGTAATTGGTACGTCCGTTTTTAGTCAGTCATCCGCACCAGCATCATTGGTAACAGAAACCGAGTTTTCACCGGTAAGTCCGGTGATTATGCAACCCGCGTCAAACAGAGCGTATGAACCTAATCCTCCGGGATTGAAAATGATGAAGTCGGGAAAGACGCTAACCATTCTGGGTGGTGTATTTCTGATTGGTGGCATTGTGGTATTAGCCAATGCTGATGAAATGTATTACAACTAACTCTACCACCACCAATGGGAACACAACTACCGAAGGTGACCCCAAAGCAGCTTTGGGTATTTTGATGGTTACCGGTGGCGTTGGTATGACTATTCCCGGAATCATTCTTTGGTCGAAAGGTTCAAAGAAGTACAAGGCTTATCAGGCCGAGCAGTCTGCTTCCTTTAACATTAAAGGTGCAGGAGTATCGCTGAAATATCGTTTTTAGATAATAGCTCCACGCTTACCAAGTTCAATAACCTCCATGTTGCCGATGGCTCCATTGGTTATATCAAATCGCATGATGGTTTTGATCTGGTGAAAGCCGTGGTTACCTGCTGCTCCAGGATTCAGGTAGAGCATGTTGTTGAAGTTCGGATCGCGTTTAACACGAAGGATATGCGAATGGCCGCAGATGAAAACATCGGGCGGCCTTTTTTTTAACTCCTTCTTTACCCTGGGATTGTAGTTTGGTGGCGTGCCCCCGATGTGGGTTATCCAGACATCAAGACCCTCGCATGTAAATCGCAAGTCTTCTGGAAATCTTGTTTGAAGTATTTTGTCATCAATGTTGCCGAATACGGCACGCAACGGTTTAAAAACTTCAAGTTGGTCAACTACGCGATGTTCCCCAATATCACCGGCATGCCATATCTCATCGCAGGCAGCGAAGTAATCAAACACCTTGGGGTCAAGGTAACTGTGAGTGTCGGAAAGTAAGCCTACCTTCATAATTTTTGTTAACAAGGTTACTGTAGAATATAATATATCCAAGTGAGATGACTTATCTTTAGCAGTATTTAAATTGTTGTTTCTAAATTGTTGTATCAATGATGCGAATTCTTCTTTTAGCTTTTCTATCACTTTCTTTTATCACCAACGTAACCGCGCAAGATCATGGTTTTCCGTTTGGAAAAGTTACGTATCGTGAACTGGACACAAAGTATGAACTCGACACAGCAACAGCTGCGCTGGTTATTGATGAGTTTGGGGAATCGTATATCGATAACTCGAACAATAACAACCTGCTGCTGGAGTATCATGTCAAAATAAAAATCCTGACTAAAGCAGGCCTTAAGTATGCCGATGTTGAAATACCGTTGTATAAAAGTAATAGCAAGGTTGAAACCGTGCACGGTGTGGAAGCATCATCCTTTACATTGGATGGAGGCTCTATGCGGGAAACAAAACTGGAGCAAAAAAATATCTTTACAGAAAACAGCAGCAAGTTTTGGGATGTTAAAAAGTTTGCAATCCCCAATGTTCGTGTAGGAAGTATAATCGAGTTCCGGTACACGTTGGAGTCTCCCTATATTTTTAATTGGCGTTCGTGGGAATTTCAGTCAGAAATACCCAAGCAACACAGCGAGTATTGGGCCACTATTCCCGGAAATTATCACTACAACATTTCCCTTAAAGGATTTCTTAAGTTGAGCAAAAACGAAAGCGAACTAGTTCGGGAATGCTTTACACCGGGTGGAGGAAACAAAGCTGATTGTGGAAGATATAAGTGGGGCATGAAGGATATCCCGGCATTTTTAGAGGAAGACTACATGACGGCAAAAAAGAATTTCTTGTCGGCCGTTAATTTTGAGTTATCCGAAATAGAATACTTTGACGGACGTAAAGACAAGATTACCAAAGAGTGGAAGGATGCCGAACAGGAATTGAAGCGCGATGAGAAGTTTGGGATTCAGATAAGGAAAGGAAAAGACATCATGGATAGCCACGTGGATGTGCTAACTGCAGGCGAAACCGATCCACTGCAAAAAGCGCAGCGTATTTATAATTTCGTTAAAGAGTGGTATCGGTGGGATGATACTTTTGGGTTTACAAGTGAATTTGGAATTAAGAAAGCGTTTGATAAAAAGCTAGGCAATGTGGGCGATATCAATTTGTCGTTGATTGCTGCCTTGAAGTATGCCGAACTGGATGTGGAACCCTTAATTCTTTCTACCCGCAGTAACGGTTTTCCTACAGATCTTCACCCGGTGTTAAGCGATTTTAACTATGTTGTGGCCAAGCTGAATATCAACGACAAGGTATATCTGCTCGATGCGGTTGATGATTTTCTGCCGTTCGGCCTTATTGCTGAGCGTTGCCTCAATGGCCGGGGCCGTGTGTTTGGTGAGAAGGAATCGTACTGGTATGATTTGAGGCCAGCGGATAAAGCCAGGCAAGTTTCTTTCATTTCACTCAAACTTGATAAGTCAGGAGAGTTTACCGGAACCTTGCAATTTACGTTTGCCGGCTACGAAGGTGTGCGCGAGCGTAAACGGTTAAGTGGCTTTAGTTCAGAGAAGGATTACATTAATGCGTTCAACGAAAAATTGCGATCTGTTGAAATCAAGAAATACACTATTGAAAACGCGGATGATTTAAAAAAGTCGCTGGTGGTTAAACTGGATGTCGCCATTGAAGGCTATGACGATCTGAGCGCCAGTCATTTTTTATTTAACCCCTTTATGTTCGATCGGTGGAAAGAAAATCCATTCAAATCGTCAGAACGTTTGTACCCGGTTGATTTTGGTCCGCCACTGGAAGAAGTGGTTATTTTTTCATTGGAGTATCCTGAAGAATTTGCTGTAACTGATTTGCCAGAGAAAGTTGGATTGGCCCTCCCCAGTGCCGGTGGCCGCTATATTTTTGATATTCAGAATACAGGAAACAAAATTTCCTTAAATAGCTCGTTGTTGATCGCCCGAACGATTTATACTTCTGAAGAGTATCATTTTTTGAAGGAGTTATTTAGTCGCGTAGTATCGATTCAACAAACCGATCTGGTCTTTAAACGAAAGTAAGAACCGGTGCTGTCCATCGGGTCTCACCGACTTTAATCGGACGCATCTTCCGTTAAAATAGTTTCGGTAGAGTTTTGCCTATCGGGTGGCTAATTTTCGGGTTCTTTATAACCAGCGTCCGTCCATGAAGAATCTCACCTTGCTACTACTCGTATTATTGATTTGCCCAACCGCCTGGAGCCAGCCCGGCATTGAAGCCACACAGGGCACATACTCACTCAACGAGCGGTATGGAATTATGAAATCAAAATCGCAAACCTTTAAGGATTATAAAGTAATTAAAGAGACCGTGCTGGATGGTGTATGGAAAATTGTGCTCGATTCTCTCCATACGAAAAATGCTGCACTTCGAACTGCTAAACAGAATATTGATACCTTGAACAGCCAGGTGAAAGGTGTACAATTGGCTATGGCTGAGAAGGAAAAATCAGTAGCCGATATTGTTCATGCCAGTACGCACATTGGTGTTTTAGGAATCGACTTCAACAAAGGTGCCTTTATTACAGGTGTATTGGTAGTGGTAGCAGCATTGGTGTTTGTGCTGGGTGTGCTGTCAACAAGAATGAAATTGCTTTCCAAATCGTTGCAGGAGCGGAAGCTCGCCATTAACATGATTACCCACGAGTACGAAGATTATAAGCGCAGGGCTATGGATAAACAAACCAAGCTTTCGCGCGAACTTCAGGACGAACGGAATAAATTGCAATCGCTGCGAAACTCCTGATTTATTTTTTAACGGATGATATGCGTTCGAGTTTGCTCACCACAAAACTCCTGAACGTATCCGGCCCAACAATCTCAAGTTCATCAATCAATCCCAGAACAAAGCGCGCTATTCCATCCATGCTGGCCACCGGTCCATGAAACTGATAGTGATCTTCTGTTTTTTCTGTGTATGGAATCGCCAGAGGATATTCTTCCCGCAATAGCAGGTAGGCCCGAAGTGAAAGTTTGAGGGTTATCCAAAGATTGGCATCGCCCGTAAAGCCAAAGATATCGGCTTGAGTTTTTTGATGAAGATCTTCAAATTGAAAAGCTTTATGAAGTTCAATGATCTCGCCAATCCGATCGAGCTTGAATTGTTTGCAGATTTTATCATGAGTATCGAGCGCAACCACCGATTGATAGTTATCGCCAAAATGAATAGCCTCTACAAGCCGGTCGCGAATTTCATTGCTGTTGGCGGAGTGGTAATTCTTTAACACCACCTGATGTTTATTGCGGATAGATTCAGCCAATTGATCCACAAAATTTCCCAGACGGGCTTTTAAAAAAAGCCTTGGCATACTATCCAGTTCTGAATTCAGCGACAGCTTTTTTAACAACGAATTTTTTACGGGGTTATCGTAACGGCCTGCCTGAATGAGCTTGCGTATCAGTTTGGTTTCTTCTACCGAGAACTGTGCTTGGCTGGGGTCGTCATCCGAGGTGATAATGAAGTAGCGGTTATTAAAATCTTTTTCGATCAGGAAATTTACTTCCTCCAACAAATTGAGGTATCGGTAGATGGTGCGCGGGCTAGTATTAAACCGGTCGGCCAGTTGGTTGATTGTCCAGTGCCCGGACTTGAGCACAGCAATAATCTGAAAAAGTCGCAGCAATTTGGCCTGCGGAATAATGAACTCCGGCTTTTTGACACTTTTCGTGATAGATTTCTTAGCCATAATCGCCTTTAAATTAATGATTTTAAGCAAGTCCAACAGTTGTGACACAAGCTGTCACAAGCTTGCTATACTTTCGAATCAAAACAAAACGCTTATGAATACCCTTAGCCCGGTTGCCCTGCTCGTAAAATGTCCGCATTGTGGATCCCGGTTTTCTCCCGAAGAAGCCATCGAGCATGATCTTCGAACGCAGATGGAGGCAGAGTTTCAGCAAAAAATTTCTGCGAACGCCAAAGTAGTGGAAGAACGAATCCGCAAGCAGGAGGCTGATAAGTATCGTCATCAACTTCACCTCCTGGAGGAGGACAGAAAGATGAAACTTAACCGGTTGAAGGAGCTTGAAGATAAGACCTTTGCCCTCGAAGAACGCGAACATCAACTGAAAGAACGTGAAGAGCGGTCGGAGTTTGAAATGAAGAAACGATTGTTTGAGCGCGAAAAAGTAATTCGTGAGCAGGTACACAAAGAGGCCCTTGACAAAGCCTTGCTGGAAGTGCGCGATCAAAAACAAAAGCTTGAGCGTGAGCGTGAAGCCATGGATTTGATGTTGAAGAAACGGATCGTGGAGGAAACCGAAAAAACACGGGCCGAGGAGTATATGAAGATAGCAGAACTTCAAAAACGACTGGATGATCAGAATAGACTCATCTATGAAATGAAGCGCAAGTCAGAACAGGGTAGTATGCAAACACAAGGCGAAGTACAGGAACTGGCCATTGAAGATTACCTGGAAAAAACATTTGTGCGCGATGAAGTAGAAGAAATCTCAAAAGGGAAACGAGGTGGTGATTGTGTGCACATCGTGAAAGATCATTTTGGAAATGTGTGCGGTCGTATCCTGTATGAAAGTAAACGAACAAAACACTTCAGTCACGATTGGATTTCAAAAGTCAAGGATGATATGCGCCTGAAGCAGGCTGATATTGGAGTGATTGTAACAGAAGTATTGCCAGATGATATGACACGCTTCGGT
>Ga0315910_10000261_pt1 | contig 57912 bp, 49 predicted proteins | sample EdamamesoilMG_FD_204470 | JGI IMG/M metagenome (GOLD analysis project Ga0315910, IMG submission 204470) | Garden soil microbial communities collected in Santa Monica, California, United States - Edamame soil | ecosystem: Environmental > Terrestrial > Soil > Garden | place: USA: California... | reverse complement strand
CCCTCAGCGCTGCGCGCGAATGCCGCCGGCGCGAGCCGAGCCCCGGACCCGGCGCCGCATGACACACGATCACAACCGAGCGCGCGAATGCCGCCGGCGCGGACCGAGCCCCGGACCCTGCGCCGCATGATCACCATCCACAATGGCTAAGCCAGCCACCGATCCGGCCGACGTGCGGATGAGCTTCTCCGAGCATCTGGAGGAGCTGCGCAAGCGCTTGATGCATTCGGCGATTTTGATCGCCGTGCTCTTCGGCCTGGGGTGGTTCGCATTTCCGCATCAGCTGGAGGAATTCTTTCTGCAGCCGCACTTCTGGGCCGTGGACCGGCTGCTGGAGAGGGATCCGCCGATCGTGTTCGAGCGCCGTCTGATGGTGCTCTCCGCGATGGAGCAGATCATGTATCGCGCCAAGGTGGCGATCCTGTCGGCGCTGATACTCGGCTTCCCCTACATGCTGTATCAGGTCTGGTCCTTCATCGCCGCCGGACTGTTCAAGCACGAGCGCAAGGCGGTGATGAAATTCCTGCCCTGGTCCTTGTCGCTCGGGATCGCGGGAATGGCGTTCGGTTATCTGATCCTGGTGCCTTCGATGCTGGAATACCTGTATTCCATGCCGGATCAGGAAATGCTCGTCCAGTCCTATCGTCTGGAGTCTTATTACTCCCTGTTTCTGCTGCTCACGCTGGCGCTGGCGGCGATTTTCCAACTGCCGTTGATCATGCTGGGCCTCAGCGTCGCCGGACTGACCAGTTCCGCGTTCTTCCGCAAGTACCGCCGCCACTGGATCGTGGTGGCCTTCATCGTCGCCGGCGTGGTGACGCCTTCGCCCGATCCCGTGAGTCAGCTGCTCATGGCCGGCCCGATGCTGCTGCTGTTCGAGATCGGCCTGCTCGCCATCGTGCTGGCGGAGCGCCGGAAGAAGCGGCGCGCAGCGCAGGGGGCCGCATGAGCCCGGCCGCCGCCGACGGGACCGGCGGACCTCCCCGCGCCCTCGTTCTGTCCATCGGCGAGGAATTGCTGCAAGGCCGCATCGCCGACAGCAACTCCGCGTGGCTGGCGCGCGAGCTGCTGGCCCTGGGCTTCGAGGTGCGGCGCTTCCTCACCGTCGGCGACGCGCCCGGGGACCTGATCCACACCCTCGCCGAGGCCGACGGCGCCTACGCCGTCGTGGCCTCCACCGGCGGCCTCGGCCCGACCGCCGACGACCGCGTGCGCGCCGAAGCCGCGGTGAGCGCGGGCGTGAGCCTGCAGGCCGTGCCCGGCGCCGTCGAGGCGCTGGAGAGCCTGTTCCACTCGCGCTACCGCCAGCCCGCGCCCGACGCGTACGTCGCGCAGGGTCTCGTGCCCGCCGGGGCGCGGCCGCTGGCCAACGCCGCCGGCACCGCCTGGGGCTTCGCCCTCGATCTGCCGCGCGGCAGCAGCTACGTCTCGCTGCCGGGGCCGCCACGCGAGGCCGCGGCCGCCTGGAACGAAGGCGGCGGCCGCGCCGCCTGCGCCGAGCGCGCGCCGGCGCAGGGTGCGCTGCTCTACCGCACCTTCCACACCGCCGGCCAGCCGGAGTCGGCGGTGGAGGCGCGCATCCGCGGACTGCTTGCGGATTCCCTCAACCCGACCTACGGCATCACCGCCAACGCGGACGCGGTGACCGTGTCGGTGCTGGCGCGCACCGAGGCGGGCGGGCGCAGCGCGGCCCAGCTCATGGCCGCCGCCGACGCGGATCTGCGGGGCCGCCTCGGCGATCTGCTGTGGGGCTGCGACGGCGAGACCCTCGCCGACGTCACGGTGCGCGCCCTCCAGCAGGCCGGCGCCACCGTGGCCTGCGCCGAGTCCTGCAGCGGCGGACGCATCGCGGCCGCGCTGACCTCGGTGCCCGGCGCGTCGGCGGTCTTCGGCGCGGGCTGGGTGTGCTACGCCAACGAGTCCAAGATCCGCGATCTGGGCGTGCTCGCGAGCACGTTGGAGCAGCACGGCGCGGTCTCCGGGGAAGTGGCGGTGGAGCTGGCGCGCGGCGCCCGCGCGCGCGCCGGGGCGGCCTGGGGCGTCTCCGCCACTGGCGTGGCCGGCCCGGACGGCGGCAGCGCCGAGAAGCCGGTCGGCCTGGTCTGGATCGGCGTCGCCGGGCCGGCGGGAGCCTACTCCGTGCCGCGCCAGCAGTGGTCCCGGGCCGGGCGGGCCAGCATCCAGCGGCAGACGGTGCGCGACGCGCTGGACGCGCTGCGGCGCGAGCTGGGCGGTTTGCCTCGCCTGGCGTCCCGGCGTTGAAGCGGAGAGGAGGGCCGCGCCGATCGGCCGATTCCCCCCCCGGGCGGTCCAGGGTTGCCCAAGCGGGCCCGGCTTCCTAGAATTACAGCCCCGAAAGCTGGTGGTGTAACGGTAGCACAGCAGGTTTTGGTCCTGCTAGTCTAGGTTCGAATCCTAGCCGGCTTGCCAAACCCTTGGCTCGGGAGCGGCGCGGGGGTGCTCGGCTCGCAGGCCTGGAGCGTTCCCGGCGGAGGTTCCGTGGTCGATATGGTCTTAACTTGAGGTTTTTTTGGTCCGCAAAGGGGGTCGAGACACGCGATGCGTACCTTCAACACCCTTTCTCCGAGCCTGCGGCAGTCCCAGTCGGGCGGCATCATGCTCATCGTGCTGGTCCTGATGGGCCTGCTCGGCATCACGGCCATCAGCTTCGCTGGATCGGCGGAGGACGGCCTGGAAATCCAGCGCGACGGGCACGAGTCCCTGCGCGCCGAATTCGCGGCCGAGACCGGTCTGGATTACACCCTGCGCCGCATGCAGATGGCGCCGCGCTGGACCGGCACCGGCGAGTCCGGCATGACACTGCCCGACGGCTCGGTCGTGCGCGTCGAGGTGTTGAGCGACGACTTCGACACCGGCGGCAACGCCGTGTCCCTGCGGATCAGCGGCGAGTCGGGCCAGGGCCTGGTGCAGCTGGGCGCTGATCTCGACGTGGACACCGGCCTGGGCGGCGACGCCGAGGTGGCCATGGCGGTGCTGGGCAACGAGTTCTACATGCGGGACGGGATCGTGCGCGGAGACATCCTGCTGACCGACGCGGAGAACAAGCTGTCCACGTGGAACTGGGACACCGAGGCGTGGGAGATCGCCGGCTACGGCGAGATCGAAGGCTACGAGTTCGACGGCGCCACCGTGGACGGCGATCTCTACAAGTACAGCACCACGGACTACAACGTGAACGCCGACGAGTTCCGCATCAGCGCGCCGGTGCGGGCGCCGAAGATCGACCTCGACACCTACGCCGTGCCGGGCGCCGGCAAGGTGATCTACTACGGCGAGAACAACCTCAAGAACGTCTCGCACCAGGAAACGGTGGTGTTCGTGCTCAGCGAGAACCACACCGTGAGCCTGGACAACTGCTACTTCCCGGGCGGCGTGGTCGTGCACTGCCCGAAGGACTACGACATGCTGGGCATGTACCGGAACAAGATCCTGGTCAAGCACGGCACGCGCATCGGCGGGGGAGACGGCGGGGTGCACCCGTACATCGGCCTGATCGCTCCGGGCTGCGAAGTGCAGTTCACGCACGAGGGCTGCGCTTTCCTCAACTCGGACCACAGCGACATCGAGGGCTTCAACGTCTGGAACGAAGTCTTCCTGATTCGCAACGGACGCATCAAGGGCCAGTTGATCGTGCTGAACGAAGTGACGCAGATGCGCAACTCGGAGATCATCTTCGACGCGGAGGTTGCGGCCAACGTTCCCTACGGCATCACCTTCGAGGGAACTTCCCCGCACGCCGATCTCGAATCCCTGCACGAGTGGTTCGCGGACCTGGTGCAGCAGTAGAGGCCGAGACTCAGGGGGCGGGCGGCGCGTACTCGCAGAAGGAGTAGCGCAGCCCGCCTTCGCTCGTTTCCGGCGCGCAGCGGAGCTGGCGCAGCTCGGCGAAGCGCGGGAAGAAGACGTCGCAATCGTGGCGCCCGGCGACGCGCGTGATCAGGAGGCGGGCGCAGCCGGGATGGGCCAGGGCTGCGGCGTAGATTTCCGCGCCGCCGATCACGAAGATCTCGCCGCCGCCGGCGGCCGCGCGGTCCACCGCCGCATCCAGACTGGCGGCGGTCTCCGCGCCCGCGGCGCGGAAGTCCGGCTGGCGCGTGATGACGATGTTGCGCCGCTCCGGCAGGGGGCGGAAGCGCGGAGGCAGCGAGTCCCAGGTGCGGCGGCCGAGGATCACCGCGTTGACGCCGCCGCCGGCGCCGGTGGTCGTGCGGCGGAAAAATTCCATGTCCGCCTTCAGGCGCCAGGGCAGCGCGCCGCCGCGGCCGATCCCGCCGGCGTCGTCCACCGCGGCAATCACCGTGAAGCCCCGCGCCGGGCTCACACCGCGACCTCGAATTTGATGAAGGCGTGGTGCTGGTAGCCCAGCAGCTCGAAGTCCTCGAAGCGCAGCTGGTCGAAGGGCTTGGCGGCGATGCGCACGCGCGGCGGCGGCAGCGGCTCGCGCTGCAGCTGGCGCCGCAGGCCTTCGACGTGGTTGGCATAGACGTGCACGTCGCCGAAGGTGTGGACGAAGACGCCCGGCGTCAGCCCGCATTCCTGCGCCGCGATCTGCAGCAGCAGGGCGTAGCTGGCAATGTTGAAGGGCACGCCCAGCGCCAGGTCGGCCGAGCGCTGGTAGAGCTGCAGATCCAGGCGGCCGCCTTCGCGCACGGAGAACTGGAACAGCGCGTGGCAGGGCGGCAGGCGCATCTTCGGCAGGTCCTCGACGTTCCAGGCGCTGACCAGGATGCGGCGCGAGTCGGGCTGTTCGCGGATCATGCGCAGAGCCTCGCGGATCTGGTCATGGCCGCGGCCGCCCCAGGAGCGCCACTGGGCTCCGTAGATCGGCCCGAGCTCGCCGTTCTCGTCGGCCCACGCGTCCCAGATGGGGGTATGTTGCGTGAGATCGTCGCGCACGTTGGTGGAGCCGCGCAGGAACCACAGCAGCTCGCGCACCACCGCCGGGAAGAGCACTTTCTTCGTGGTGACGAGGGGGAAGCCCTCGCGCAGGTCGAAGCGGGCCTGGGCGCCGAAGAGGGAGAGAGTGCCGGTGCCGGTGCGGTCGGCGCGGCGTTCGCCGTGCTCGAGGACGTGGAGGACGAGGTCCAGGTAGGCGCGCATGCGGCAGCCGGATTCTACGGTGCCGCCTGGGGCAGATTGCCGGCGCGGAATCGGCGGTTATGCTGGATTTCGGCCTCCCCGGACCGCCACCACCCATGCTTATCCCCAGCTTCCTCCTTTTCGCCCTCCTCCCGCAGGATTCCGCCTCCGCCGCCGCTCCGGTGCGCACTCTCGACACCGGCGACGTGGTGCTGCAGACCTGGACCGCGCCCGACGGCGGCGCCGCGCGCACCTGGTTTCGCATGTCGCACGACGGCGGCGCGCACTTCAGCCGCGACCGCGTACTGGAGACCACGATCGAACTGCGCTACGCGTCCTTCGATCCGCTGACGGATCCGCAGCCGGCGGTGCCGGCCGGGCTGGCCGCGCCCGAGGAGAACCGGCTGTGGATCGTGCAGTACGCGGCGCCCGGCGCCGAGTCCTGGCGCGAGCGCATCCGCGCCCTGGGCGCGATCGACCACCGCTTCCTGGCCTGGAACGCGAACGTCTGGGAGATGGACGCGGAGCGAGCCGCGGCCGTGGCCGCGCTGCCCTTCGTGCGCTGGGTCGGGCCGTTCCACCCGGTGTACAAGCTGGAGGACGAGGTGCGCGCGGCGCTGCTGGAAGGCACGCTGCCGCCCCGCCGCTACAACGTCGAAGTCAGCGCCTGGGGACCGGCGCACAAGGCCGAGCTCGCGCCTTTCATCGCCGAACTCGGCGGCACGGTGCTGCGCGCCAACGACGAGGGCTGGATTCTCGAGGCCCATCTCACGCCGGAGCAGGTGCGCCGCGTCGTGGCGCATCCGCACGTGATGGGCATCGACCGCAAGGGCGATCCTTCCACCGACATGAACAACGCGCGCGCGCTGATGGGCGCGAACTACGTCGAAGGCCTCACCGGATGGACCGGGCAGGGGATCCGCGCCGAAGTCATGGACGGCGGCCTCGACGTCAACCACGCGGACTGGCCGGCCGGCCGCACTCCGATCCAGCACGGAGCCGTCGGCAGCGACGCGCACGGCACTTGCACCTTCGGCATCAACTTCGGCGGCGGCGCCTCGGCCGCCGGCGGGTCGACGCGCGGCGTCCTGCCCAGCGCGCAGGGCATCATCGCCAGCTACGGCAGCCTCGGAAACCGCTACACGCACACCGCGCAGTGCGTCAACAGCACCTATCGCTGCGTCTACCAGTCCAACTCCTGGGGCGATCCCTGGACCACGACCTACACCAGCATCTCGCAGGAGATGGACGACATCATCTTCCTGAACGACTTCTCGATCCTGCAATCGCAGTCCAACAACGGCAACCAGTCCTCGCGCCCGCAGGCCTGGGCCAAGAACGTGATCTCGGTCGGCGGCCTCTATCACAACAACGACCAGAACGACGCCAACGACTCCTGGTCCGGCGGCGCTTCGATCGGCCCGGCCTCCGACGGCCGCATCAAGCCCGACCTCGCCTGCTGGTACGACGAAGTCTGGACTTCCGACGAGGATCCGGGCGGCTACGCCAACGGCGACGACTTCACCGGATTCAACGGCACTTCCTCGGCGACGCCGATCGTGGCCGGCCACCTCGGCCTCATCTACCAGATGTGGCACGAGGACGCCTTCAACAACAATCCGACCGGCGCCGAGCCCTTCTACTCGCGGCCGCACAACACGCTGGCCAAGGCGCTGCTGCTCAACACGACGGCACAGTGGAGCTTCAGCGGCGGCTCGCACGACCGCACGCGCACGCACCAGGGCTGGGGCCGCCCGGATCTGGACACGCTCTACGACCGCCGCGCCGAGCTCTTCTACGTCAACGAGGAAACGGTGCTGGGCGAGGGCGGCGTGGCCAACTGGACCGTCACGGTGCCGGCCGGCCACTCCGAGTTCCGCGCCACCCTGGTCTACGCCGACCGCGCCGGCACCACCAACGGCTCCATGCACCGCATCAACGACCTGTCGCTGCGCGTGACCGATCCGAACGGCGTGATCTACTGGGGCAACAACGGCCTGGGCGTCGCCACCGTCAGTTCCGCGGGCGGCGTCTCCAACGTCAAGGACACCGTCGAGCAGGTGATCCTCGCCAACCCCGTGGCCGGCGACTGGATCGTGGACGTCTTCGCCGACGAGGTGAACATGGACACGCACCTGGAGACGCCGGGCCTCGACGCCGACTTCTCCCTGGTCGTGCGCCCCGTCACCGGCTCCACCGGCGGCGACCCGATCGACACCATCACGCTCACCGGCACCACCAACCCGATCGCGGGCAGCTTCCCCTACGCCTACGGCGTCAGCGGAGCGCCGGGCTCGGCGCCGGTCTGGCTGCTGGGCAGTCCGAACCTGGGCGGCACCGTGTACCAGGGCCACGACTTCGACCTGGGCGCGCCGATCTCGGTGGTCAAGACCACGACCAGCACGCCGAGCGGCGACGCCACCTTCATCGTGGTGTTCCCTGGAGCGTACGCCGGGCGCACCGCCTACTTCGAGGCGGCGTCGCTGGGCAGCCAGGGGTGGCGCGACTCGAACCCGCTGACTCTGACCATTCAGTGAGGCTGAGCGCTCGGCGCGACAGACCGCGCGCTCACCGCAGCAGCGTGAATTCCGGATCCGCGTACTTCGCGCGGATCCGGTCCGCCGCCGCCAGTTCCTCCGCGCTCCACGCCCCCGGCTCGAACGCGTAGCCCAGCGCGGCGCCCAGCGCCGCAGCCAGCGCGCCGCAGTCCGGCTCGCGGCCGAGCGCCCCGATGCCGGGATTCTCGCGCGGGCGCTCCAGCACCAGCGAGCCGTGGAACAGGATCCAGCCGCCGCGCCGCCGCGCCGCGCTGCCGAGCAATTTGCGGCCGCCCAGCGCCAGATCGAGCGGCGAGGAATCCTCGAAGCACCAGGCGCTGCCGGGCCGGTCGCTCTGCAGCGCGGGCGCGCCGCGCACGGCCACTTCCGCGCCGGCCTGACGCCCCAGCTCCGCGGCCAGCGCCTCGTGCACCGCGCGCATCGCGGCGCTCGGCCCGCCGGCCAGCGCGCCCGATTCCGGCGCGCACAGCGAGTAGGTGAGCTCGTGCTCGTGCAGGATCGCCTTGCCGCCGGTGGGGCGGCGCAGCACTTCGGCGCCGCGCGCGCGCACCGCCGCGAGCGGCAGATCGGCCGCCGGCTGGAAGTAGCCGAGCGAGAGGGTCGGCCGCTCCCAGCGGTAGAAGCGCAGCGTCGGCGCGCCGCGCAGGAGCAGCAGCGCCTCGTCGCGCGCCATGTTGAGGGCGCCGGGCAGCGCGCCGTCGTCGAGGCGCCGCGCGGGTTGCGGACGCGCCGGCTGCGGGCCGGCGCCGCTCACGGGCGCTCCGCTGCCTGCCAGCGGACGAGCCAGTCGGCCGCGGCCAGCCGCGCGCGCGACCACTGGCGCAGCGCCGCGTGCTCGGGCCCCTCCTTGACGCGCTCGAGCAGCCGCGGCTGCGCGGGATCCCAGCGCCAGGAGCGCGCGCCGCGCGGCCCGTCCTCGATCGCGGCGCCGGCGTCGACCACCAGGCCGTCCTCGTAGGCGGCGCGATGCGGCGAGGCCGGGTCGTAGAACGAACTGCCGATCGCCGCCCAGTCGCGGGTGGGCAGCGCGAGATGCATCAGCGTCGCCAGCAGGTCGAGGTGGCCGGCCGGCAGCGCCGGATCCAGCGCCTCCGCGGGCTGCCAGGCCTCCGGCACGCGCAGCCAGATCGGCACCGCGTAGCGGTCGAGCTCCTCGCCCTCGCGGTAGTGCGAGTAGTCGGCGGTGTTGTGGTCGCCGGTGACGGCGACGATGGTGTTCTCGAGCAGGCCGTCTTCCGCGAGATGGTCGAGGAACGCGCCGAGCTGCCGGCAGGAATACTGGGTGCCGCGCAGTCGGCCCTCCAGCGCGCCTTCCGCCAGCACTGCGCGCAGCTCCGGCGGCGGCTGCAGCGGCGGCAGCTCGAAGCGGTCCAGCCACTCGAAGGGCGGGTGATTGGTGGCGGTGAGCGCGACGATGAAGAGCGGCTGCTCGGACTCCGCCAGCAGCTTCCGCAGGTAGGCGAAGGTGTTCTCGTCGTGCGTCTTCCAGAAGGCCTGATCGTCCTCAGTCAGATGCAGCGCCTCGTGGATCGCCGGCAGCCCGGCGACCGCGTCGAAGCCCTGGTGCGGCAGGAAGCGGTCGATCTTGCGCCAGGACGTGTGGCCTCCGTAGACGAAAACCGTGCGGTAGCCGGCGCGCTGGAAGAATGCGGCGGGCGCGCCGCGGAACGGCGTGCCGGCAAGCCGCGACTGGGAAAAATAAGCCGTGTTCGGCAGGCGCGGCAACCCAGTCGCCACCGCCGTGACCGTGCCGATGGTGCCGTTGGCCTCCGGCAAGCCGCGCGTGAACATCACGCCCTCGGGCAGCCGCGCGCCGAACGATCCCAGCAGATCGAACTCCGGACTCTGGAAGGGGAAGAGCCGGTACCCTAGGCTCTCCATCAGCAAGAGCAGAACGTGCGGGCGCGGGCCCTCCGGGTTGAGCGGCTGCGGCGTCTGCTGCGCCAGCGCCTCCCAAGCTTCCTCTTGGCCCGAGCCCGCACTCAGCTCGAGCCGGCGCCAGGCCCGGAACGCCGCGGCCGGCTCCTGGAAGCCGAGGCGCTGCGCCAGCGGCTCGCCGCCGGCTTCCTCGGCGCGCGCGCTCAGCGCCTCCTTCAGCGAGAAGGGGCCGTTGAGAATCGTGAGATTGACGAAGGACGACGTCGAGACCGAGGCCATCCGCGCGCGCAGCGGGAACTTGCCCAGCGAGCCGCGCGCGGCCGCGAAGCCGGCGCACAGCATCAGGAATGCCGCTCCGATGCGCGCCGGAGCCCGCGCGCCCCAGTCGGCGGGCGCCGCCGCCGGATCGAGGATCCGCAGCGTCAGCCGCCGCAGGGCCCAGACGAAGGCGACGGCGCACAGGATGATCAGCGGGATCGGGTAGAGATCCCAGATCATGCCGAGCACCGCGACGGTGTGGTCCTCGAAGAATCCGAAGACCAGCACGTTGAGGCGGTCCTGGAACTGCGCGTAGAAGCCGAAGTCCACCATGCTGATCAGGGCCAGCACCAGGAAGCCCCAGAAGGACCAGTGGCGGCACACGTTCAGCCAGCGCCCCGGGCCGCCCGGACGGCCGCGCGCCGCCGTGAACAGCAGCAGCAGCAGCAGGGGCATGGCCAGCCAGGCCAGCACCAGCAGGTCGAAGCGCGCGCCCAGCAGGGCTGCCGCGCCCCAGTCGGCGCGCTCGGCGGCGCGCGCGGCGGGATCGCCGTAGTGGAAGTAGAAGAGAAGGCGCGCCGCGCTCAGCAGCGCGAGGAACAATCCCTGCAACAGCAGGAAGCGGCGCACGAGAAAACCCATGCGCCGCCTAGGTTAGCCGCATTGCCAGCAGAGCTGGGGCTCCTTGACCGCCCGCGCCTCGTCCACGCGGCCGACGGGCGTGTTGCGCGGCGCCGCGTGCAGGGCCGGATCGCCGGCCTCGGCTTCGCGCGCGATCTGCTCCATGGCGGCGGCAAACGCGTCGAGGGTCTCCTTGGACTCGGTCTCGGTCGGCTCGATCATGATCGCCTCGTTGACGACCAGCGGGAAGTAGACCGTCGGCGGGTGGTAGCCCAGCTCGATCAGGCGCTTGGCCACGTCCATGGTGTGGACGTCCTTCTCCTTCATCGCCAGCGTCGGCCGCACCACGAATTCGTGCATGCACACGCGGTCGTAGGCGATGCGCCAGTGCTGCGCCACCTGCACGCGCAGGTAGTTGGCGTTGAGCACCGCGTTCTCGGCGACGCGGCGCAGTCCCTCGCCGCCCAGGCGCTTGACGTAGAGCCAGGCGCGCAGCAGCACCAGGAAGTTGCCGTGCCAGGCGCGCAGCCGGCCGAAGGCCTCGCGGCCGTTCTCGAGCGCGAACTTGCCGTCGCGCTGGACCACGCGCGGATTCGGCAGCCAGGGCGCGAGCTCCGCCGTCACGCAGATCGGTCCGGCGCCGGGGCCGCCGCCGCCGTGCGGAGTGGACATGGTCTTGTGCAGGTTCAGGTGCATCATGTCCACGCCGAAGTCGCCGGGCCGCGCCACGCCGACGATGGCGTTGAAGTTGGCGCCGTCCATGTAGACCTTGCCTCCGGCCTCGTGCACCAGGCGCGCGATTTCGGCGATGTTCTCCTCGAACAGCCCCAGGGTGTTCGGGTTCGTGATCATCAGGCCGGCGGTGTCCGGCCCGAGGTGCGCCTTGAGGTCGGCCGGGTCGCAGAGGCCGCGCTCGTCGCTGTGCACCGTCACCACCTTGAAGCCGGCCAGCGTGCAGGAGGCCGGATTGGTGCCGTGAGCGCTGTCCGGGATCAGGATCGTGCGCCGGTGGTGCTCGCCGCGCGAGTCCAGCCAGCCGCGCAGCACCATCAGGGCCGACAATTCGCCGTGGGCGCCGGCCGCGGGATGCAGCGTCACGCCCGGCAGGCCCGTGAGTTCGGCGAGATCGGCGGCCAGCTCGTGCATGACGCGGAGCGCGCCCTGCGCGTCTTCCGGATCCTGCCAGGGATGCAGGCCGGCCCACTCGGCGCGGGCCGACACGGCCTCGTGCACGATCGGGTTGTACTTCATGGTGCAGGAGCCGAGCGGATAGAAGTTCGTGCTGATCGCGAAGTTCTTCTGGCTCAGGCGCGTGAAGTGGCGCACCAGATCCAGCTCGCCGATCTCCGGCAGGGCCGGCGGCTTGGCGCGCAATTCTTCGGCCGGCAGTCCGGCGGAGGCCTTGCGGCGGTCGGCGCCGCGGGTGCGCATGCAGCGCCGGCCCGGGCGGGAATCCTCGTTCAGCAGGGCGACGGGGACCAGGTTCATCGCGCGGCCTCCTGGCGCGCAAAGCGCGCCGCAATCTTGACGAGTCTGGAGACGTCCTCGGGCTTCGTGCGCTCGGTGCAGGCCAGCGTGAAGCAGCCTTCGAGCCCGGGGTACCAGCAGGACAGCGGGATCGCGCCGAAGATGTCCTCCTTGCGCAGCGCGGCGCGCAGCTTCGTCACGTCCTCGTCGGCGCCGAGGCGGAAGGCCGCCTCGTTGAAGTAGGGCGCCTGCGGGAAGGCCAACGGAATGCCCGCCTTCGCCAGCGCTTCCACCGTCTCGGTCATGCGCTGGCGCGACACGCAGGCCACCTCTTCGATGCCCTGCGGCCCCAGCGCCGCCATGTGGATGCAGCCGCGCAGCGCGATCAGCGCGTTGTTGGTGCAGATGTTGCTCGTGGCCTTCTCGCGGCGGATGTGCTGCTCGCGCGTCTGGAAAGTCAAAGTGAACGCGCGGCGGCCCTCCTGATCCTGCGAAATCCCCACCAGGCGGCCCGGCATGCGGCGCACGTGCTCCATCTTGGTGGCGAAGAATCCGAACCACGGCCCGCCGAAGCCCATCGGCACGCCCAGCGGCTGGCCGTCGCCGACCGCCACGTCCATGCCGGCGGCGCCCGGCGAGCGCAGCAGGCCGGTGCTGATCGGGTTGATCACGGCCACCGAGTAGGCGCCCGCGGCCTTGGCCGCCGCCGCCACCGGGCCCAGTTTCTCGACGCAGCCGAAGAAGTTCGGCTGCTGCACGAAGACCGCCGCGGTCGAAGAGTCCACGCAGCCCGTCCAGTCGGTGAGGCCGTTCGGCGCGGGCGCCTCGACCATCTCGGCGTCGAGGTGCTTGAGGTAGGTACGGATGGTCTCGCGCGTATCCGGATGCAGCGCGGCGCTCACCACCACCTTCTTGCGCTTGGTGGCGGACATCGCCATCAGCGCGGCCTCGGCGGCGGCGGAGGCGCCGTCGTACATCGAGGCGTTCGCCACCTGCATGCCGCAGAGCTCGGCGATCATGGACTGGAACTCGTAGATCCACTGCAGCGTGCCCTGCGAGCACTCCGGCTGGTACGGCGTGTACGCCGTCAGGAATTCGCTGCGCTGCATCAGGTGATCCACCGCGGCGATCCAGCCGTGGTTGTAGGCGCCGCCGCCCAGGAAGCAGGCGCCGCTGCCGGCGGCCGCGTTCTGCGCGCCCAGGCGCGCCGCGTGGCCGGTCAGCTCTTCCTCGGTGAGGCCCGGCGCGACCGCCACCGGCCGCTTCAGGCGCAGAGCGTCGGGAATCGCGGCGGCGAAGAGATCGTCCACCGAGCGCACGCCGATGCGCTCCAGCATCGCGGCGCGGTCCTGATCGGAATTCTGGATGTAGGGCATGGGCGGGGATGAAGAATGCGGTCCTAAGCCTCGGCGGCGACGATCTTCTCGTAGGCTCCGGCGTCGAGCAGGCCCTGCAAGGCGCCGGCGCCGGCCACTTTCACTTTGATCAGCCAGCCCTGCTGGAAGGGATCGTTCTGCAGCTGGCCCAGTTCATCGGTCAGGGCCTGGTTCACTTCCACCACTTCGCCCTCGACGGGGGAGTTGATGTCGGAGACGGCTTTCACCGACTCCACTTCCCCGAAGGACTCGCCGCGCTTGAGCTTGCGGCCGGGCGCGGGCAGGTCCAGGTAGACCAGCTCGCCGAGCTGCTCGACGGCGAAGTCGGTGATGCCGACGGTGGCGATGGAGCCCTGGAGCTGGGCCCACTCGTGGGAATCGAGATAGGAACGGTCGTTGGGACGCATGGATGCGCGGGATGGGTGCGGTCGCGGGTTCAGTCGCGGGAGCGGTGCGGCACGAAGGGCAGCGGCACGCGCGTGACGGGCAGTTCCTTGCCGCGGAGATCCACGGTCAGGGGGCCGGCGGTGCCGGCGCGGACGTAGGCGGTGGCGATCGGCCGGTCGAGGGTCGCGGACCAGACGCCGGAGCAGACCTGGCCGACCACGGCGCCGCCGCTCAGGACCGGGTAGCCCTCGCGCGGCACGCGCTTCTCCGCGGTGAGGCCGATCAGCTCGCGGCCCGGCGGACCGGCTGCGGACAGCGCGCGCAGGGCGTCGCCGCCGACGAATTGCCGCGTCTTCCAGCCCTTCACGCCGAAGCGCAGATTGGCCTCGAAGGGATTGGTCTGCTCGTGGATCTCGTGGCCGTAGAGCGGCAGCGCCGCCTCCAGGCGCAGCACGTCGCGCGCGCCCAGGCCGACCGGGCGCGTGCCCAGCTCCAGGAGCCGCGCCCAGACCGGCGCGAGCTGCTCGGCGCTGGCGAAGATTTCGAAGCCCTGCTCGCCGGTGTAGCCGGTGCGGGCGATGAAGAGCTCGCCGTAGGGGGATTCCAGATAGCCCAGATCCAGGAAGCGCGGGCAGAAATTGGCGATGCCGCTGAGTTTCGCCAGCACGCCGCGCGCCTGCGGACCCTGCAGCGCGAGAATGCCGCCGCCGTCTTCCGTCAGATCGCTGGCCTCGGTCGTGCCGAGGCGGGCGCACAGGGTCTCGAAATCCCGCTTGCGGCCCGAGGCGTTCACCACCATGAAGTACTCGTCCTCGGCGGTGCGGTAGGTGATGAGGTCGTCGAGAATCCCGCCGCGCTCGTCCAGGAGCAGTGTGTAGCGCGCGGTGCCGACTTCCTGATCGGTGACGCAGCCGCCCAGCGCGTGATCCAACTCGGCGGCGGCCTGCGGGCCGCGGAACAGGAAGCGCGCCATGTGCGAGACGTCGAACACGCCGGCGCCCTGGCGCACCGCGCGCGACTCCTCGAGGATGGAGCCGTAGTCCAGCGGCATCTCCCAGCCGGCGAAGGGGACGAGTTTGGCCCCCAGCGCGGCATGCGCGTCGCGGAGCTGAGTGCGGAGCAGAGGCTCGGCGGCGGGGGAGGGCGGCGGAGTGGACACGGGCAGGGCGGAGCGGGAATCGGCGATGAAATGCAAAAAGGCGCCCTCCCGGGGGGAGAGCGCCCTGTTCGGTCCGAGGACGGTTCAGGTTCCGTCGGGTCGTGGTCCTGGTACCTGAGAGTTTCGCCCTGCGGCTTGCCCCTTCGGTGCCCGGCTGCGCGTTGGCGCCCGGGGCTCTCCCACGGCCCTCGTGCGGAGGCGCCTAGTGTCCCAGCCGCGGGCCGGACGGTCAAATCGGGGCCGATTTTCGGCCGGCGGGCGGGGATCGGCCGCGTTGACGCTCGGACGGCCCGGGCGTAGACTGTCAGACCGTTTCAGGGAACCAACCATGGCACGTCGCTGCATCGTTTCAGGCAAGAGAACCATGTCGGGCAAGCAATTGGCCCGCCGCGGCCTGCCCAAGAAGGAGGGCGGAGTCGGTCTGAAGACCACCGGCCACACCCGCCGGAAGTTCAAGGCCAACATCCAGAAGATCCGCGTCATCCTGCCGGACGGCACGGTCACCCGCATGAAGCTGGCCACCTCGGCCCTCAAGCGCGGCCTGGTGCCGGTGACGAGCAAGGGCAAGGTCACGCTGGTGCCGCTCATCAAGGCGCTGCGCGGACGCAACCGCGCCTACACGAAGAAGCCGGCCTAGCCCGCCGCCCGGCCGCCGGCCGGACCTCTCTCCCGGAGAGCCGAAGATTTTTTCGGTTTTCCGGGAGAATTCTTTTTCCCACTGCCGATGGGATACATCGGGAGACTAGATGTCGTAGTCGCATCGTTCGGCTCCCCCGGCGCGTCTTCATTTCGAAGCCGCCGAACCTAGGATCCAGGAAAAGAAACATGGCAGCTCGGAAAAAGACCAAGAAGAAGGCCACGAAACGCAAAGCCGGCAAGAAAGCCAAGCGCAAGTAGGTTCTTCACCGGGGAAAACCCCCGAACCGTCTAGACGGAACGGCAGACCCTGGATGCGCAAGCACCAGGGTCTGTCCCTTTATCCCCCCACTGGACATGAACAAACGCGAGTTGGTGGACCGGCTGTGCGAGGACCTGGGTACGACCAAGTCCGCCGCCGAGGAGATCGTGGACAAGGTGTTCCGGGCCATCCAGGAGGGGGTCCGGCGCGACGGCGAGGTGGCCTTGATCGGCTTCGGCTCCTGGCATCTGCGCGAGCGCGCTTCCCGCAACGCCCGCCACCCGCTGACCGGCCAGACCATCGCGATCCCGGCGGGCCAGAGCGTGGTCTTCAAGCCGGCGCGCGCCTGGAGGGATGGGCTGATGCCCGCCGCGGTCGAGAAGGTGGCGGCCTCGAAGGTTCCGGCGCCGGCGAAGCTGAAGGAGATGGAAGGCGGAGCCTAGTGCTGCAGCCTTAACCGGCGGCGCGCGCGAGCAGCTTGGCGATCTCCGCCGCGACCTGCTCGTCCTCGATCTTCTTGAACAGGATGCCCGGCTGGCCGAGCACGGCTCCGGCCTGCAGCCGCCGCGGCGGACTTCCGGCGCCTTCGTCGCCCCAACGGGTCAACCCGTCCGCCGCCGCCGCGCCGAGCATCGCGCGCAGTTCGCCGGCGGCGCGCGGGCAGATGGGGGCGATGCGCCGCGAGAGCAGCTCCAGGTAGGCGATCGAGCGCTCGACGCATTCGGCCAGGGCGGCCGCGTCCGCCGGAGCGGCGGACTTCGCCAGTTTCCATGGCGCGACGGCATCGAAGTAGACGTTCAGCGCGCTGGCGCCGGCCACCAGGGATTGGGCCGCCTTGCGGAACTCGCAGCGCTCGAGGTGGCCGCCCACCGCGCCGAGGGCGGCGTCGGCTTCCGCCAGATGGGGATTCGCGGCCGGAGCACCGGCGGTGACGGGCACCTGGCCGGCGCAAGCGCGCTGCGCGAACTTCAGCACCCGGCTGGCGAAGTTGCCGATCTTGTCGGCCAGCAGCGAATTGTTCGTGTTCGCGAACTCCTGCCAGGTGAACTCGCTGTCGGCGGTCTCCGGGCTGGAGAGCATCAGGTGGAAGCGCGCCGCGTCGGGGTCGTAGGCGGCGAAGAACTCGGCGTTGTCCAAATACCAGCCGCTGCTGGTGCTGAACTTGCGGCCCTGCAGGTTGTAGAACTCGTTGGCGGGCACGGCGGACGGCAGCACGAACTTGCGGCCTTCCCAGGCGTCGCCCTGGCCGAGCAGCATGGCCGGGAACACCACGACGTGGAAGGCGATGTTGTCCTTGCCGATGAAGTGCACGAGCCGCGTCGCCGGGTCCTGCCACCAGTCGCGCCAGCGCTCCGCGTCGCCGTGGACGCGCTGCGCCCACTCGGCGGTGGCGCTGACGTAGCCGATCGGCGCGTCGAACCAGACGTAGAGCACCTTGCCTTCGGCGCCCTCGACGCCGGCGGGCAGCGGCACGCCCCAGGGCAGATCGCGGGTGATCGGGCGCGGCTTCAGGTCCTTGAACATGGCTTGGACGTAGCCGTCCACGTTCGGCTTCCACTCGCCGGCGGCGCGCTTGGCTTCGTACCAGGCGCCGAGGCCCAGCTCGCGGATCTTGGGCAGATCCAGATACCAGTGCTTCGTCGGCTTCAGCACCGGGCGCGAGCCGTCCACCAAGCTGACCGGGTCGCCGAGCTTGCGCGCGTCAATCCACTGGCCGCACTTCGGGCATTCGTCGCCGCGCGCCTTTTCGAAGCCGCACTCGGGGCAGCGGCCCTGGAGGTAGCGGTCGGGGAGGAAGCGCTGGCTGGCTTCCGAGTACCACTGGTCTTCGGTTTGCGCGAAGACCAGGCCGCGCTCGAGCAGCACCGAGAAGAAGCGCTGGGTCAGCCCGGCGTGGTGGGGGCAGCGCGCGGTGCCCGACCAGACGTCGAACTCGATGCGGAAGCGGTCGAAGAACTCCTTGATCTCGCGGTGCCAGCGGTCGACGTATTCGCGGTAGCCCAGGCCCTCCTGCTCCGCCTTGAGCGTGATGGCGACGCCGTGCTCGTCGGTGCCGCAGACGTAGAGCACCTCGTGGCCGGCCATGCGCAGGTAGCGCACGTGGACGTCGGCGGGCAGGTACGCGCCCGCGACGTGGCCGAAGTGGATCGGCCCGTTGGCGTAGGGGAGCGCCGAAGTGACCAGGTACTTGGCCATGGCAGGCCTGAAAGGATAGGGCGGCGGCGCCGGCTCGCGGCACCGTGGGGCCTCATGTGTTTCGATCACACGGCATGCATTTACACCATAGGATAGAGTTGATGGGCTTGCTCTTCGCCACGTGCCTCGTCCTCCTCGCTCCTGGGCAGCAGCAGGGCGTTCCGCCGCATGATGCGGGGCAAGTCTTTACGCCTGCTCCTCCTGCGTCTCCGCCGAACACCGGAGCTCCGGCGGGTCCGGACGGTGGCGACGTTCAAGTTTCGAGCCCCTCTCAGCACAACCAGAACGAATTCTCCATCACCGTCAATCCGGCCGACCGCGAGCACTTGATCGCTGGCGGCAACGATGACCGCAACGGCCTGTACACCACCGCGTTCTACTCGACCCGTGACGGAGGCCGGACGTGGAGCGAATTCTTCTTCCCCATCCCTGCCGGGGGCTTCGATTTCGCCGGCGACCCGGGAACGGCCATGGGCCCGCAAGGCGAGAGTTACTTTTCCGCGATTGCCTCCGACCAGAACTATGCCTTCTCCTCACTTTACGTGGGCCACTCACCGGACGGCGGCCTGACGGTGCCCACCTGGGTTGAAGCCGTCAACTCACCGCCCAACGGTTTCCAGGACAAGCAATTGCTGGTCGCCGATCAAACGAACGGTCCGCTCAGCGGGGCCGTCTACATGGTGTGGACGCGGATCGCGGTTTCGTTCGGCACCTACTCGATTTACTCCGTCACTTCCTACGATCAAGCCGCCACTTGGACCACTCCGGTACGCGTGAGCGAAGGCACACTCTGCGTCGCAGCGTGTCCGGCCGTCGGGCCGAACGGCGAGCTCTACGTTGCGTGGTACGACTACGCGACCTCCAAGATTCAAGTGGACGTCTCTCACGACGGAGGCATGACCTTCGGCGCCGACGTGAACGTGGCGAGCGTCAATTACATCGGCGGTGTTCCCAACGGCACTTTCCGCGCCAACAACAATCCAAGCCTGGACGTGGACACCAGCGGCGGCCCGTACGCGGGCAACGTCTACGTCTGTTGGGCCAACAACGAAGGCACGCATACCGACATCAAGTTTTGCCGCTCGACGGATGGCGGATCGACGTGGTCAGCGCCCATCACGGTCAACGACGATGGTTCCGCCACCAGTCAGTGGCTGCCTTGGATGGACGTGGATGCGAACGGCAACGTCAACGTCGGGTTCTACGACCGCCGCGCGGACTTGAACGATCAGTCCATCGGTTTTTTCGTGGCGCGCAGTTCCGACGGCGGCGCCAGCTTCCAAGCGAACGTCCGCGTGGCCGATCAAGTCTTCAATCCGAATACCTATCCCAACGGCAACTTCATAGGCGACTACGTCGGCCTCGCCGCGTCGGACCGCACCCTCCACCCGATGTGGTCCGACGGCCGCAACGCGACCAACGATGCGTTCACGTCCCGAGTCCAACTCGACTTCTACGGGGACGTTGACACCGTGTCGGCCGCAGCCGGCGGACAGGTGAATTTCACGCTCAATCCCGGGCCGCTGCATGGCGGGTCTCAGTACTTCGTTCTCGGTTCGACCAGCGGCACGGATCCTGGCATGAACTTTGGCAATGGAATCGTTCTGCCGCTCAACCGCGACGCGTTCACGCGCTTGACCGTCCTGCGCGCCAACAACGCCATGTTCGGCAACTTCCACGGCACTTTGAATGCGGAGGGACGCGGAACGGCGCGCTTCGTCTTGCCGCCGGCTTCCAATCCCGCACTGGTCGGGCGGCAACCTCAGTTCGCGACTCTCGTGCGCAGTCCGGGAGGCGCGTGGACTTGGGCCTCCAATCCCTACGCCGTCACGATCATTCCTTAAGTCCTAACACGGTTTCGATGGCCTGACGGAGATGCGCTTCATCCGCCCGCACGAAGCGCAACGTGCCGTGCGCGTCCATCAGCAGAAAGGCCGGCGTGCGGTGGACGCGCAGCGCGTCGCTGAGTTGACCGCTGGCATCCGGCCGCGAAGGCCAACCCGGTTGCTTGGCTTGCAGGAAATCGCGCAGCGCAGTCTCATCCGTGCGGGAAGCGACGCCGAGGATCGCGAGTTGCTCTGCGGGATAGTGATCCCGGATCCACCTGACCGTGGCGAAACACTCCCAGGTATCGGGCATGGACGGAGAGTACGCCACGAGCAGGGTTGCTCGATCGGGTTCGAGTCCGGGCACCGGCTTGCCGATGATCGCCTGCTGCCACCGAGGAATGAGCTCTGCGGACGATTCGACCTGGCCCGCCAATTCCACGGCGCGCTCACCTCGCAGCACTGAAAGGGCCAGCGCCTCTCCCGCGCGCAGCGGGCCGAGAGTGCGTCCGAGACGCGGGGGACTCGCCACGGATTGGCCGTTGGCGCTCACCAGCAAGTCGCCGGCCTGCAATCCGGCGGCCGTGATCGAGGATCCTTCGTAGACGTAACTCACGCGCGGCCCCGCTGCCTCGAACGCCCAGCGGAAGCCGGGATGCGGCGGATCTTCTGCCAACGGCCACGCGAGCGTTTCGGTGTAGGGCTGCTCGCGGGAGCCGGCGACGAGTGCCGCTCTGCCTGTGAGATCCTGCGTGACCGCGGCGATGGTCTGCCGCACTCGTTCAAGGTGCTCTTCTGAGAGCTGATCTTGCGCGACGGAACGGAGCTTGGCGCCGCGCTGAGCCCGCACGCCTTGGCCGTTGTCGAATCCTTCCCACTGCACGACTCCTTGCGCGCGGAAGAAGCGGAGATGCCAAGTGCCTTGAGCTCCGGCACGGCGCATGGCTTGATAAATCTGCAGGCGCGGATCGTCACCGGCCTCGGGACCCGCCAAATCGGCGAGGGCGGAATCCTCGAAGACGGCGACGCGCGTCTCGGCGCCCAGTGCGCGGAGAAACTCTTGGATGACCTGCTTCTCTGCTCCCGTGCGCGCTTCCGGGTGGAACACCAGCAGCGCCGGCGCGGACTCTTGCGGATGCAAGAGAATGGCGGCTGAGATCAACAGCGTATGAGACCAACCTGCAAGCGCAAGGAGCACAGGTTGATTCTACGGACCACGTCGGCCCCTCACCAGGCGATGCCGTGGCGGGCGCGCAGGCGCTGCAGCGGCTCGGCGTAGAGCTCCTCGAGGAAGGAACGCAGCTCCGGCGGCAGCTCGGCCGGCTCGCCGGGAAAGACGGCGCGGCGCAGCCACTCGTTGGCGGGTGCCAGCAACGGCTGCGGATCCAGGCCCAGGTGCGCGCACACCGCGCGCGCGACGGACTCCGGTTCGCGCAGCAGATCCTCGTAGCGCAGGAGCAGCAGGGCCGGGCGCGGAAAGTGCGCCAGCCACGCGTCGAGGCAGGCGGCGTAATCACCGCGCGCGCGCGAGCCGCGCGAACGGAAGTGATCGCGGAACCAGGCGTCGGAGGCCTCGCCGAACTCCAGATCGGCGCGCTTGAGCGCCATCTTCGCCGCCGACCAGGCCCGCTCCACCGGGTGGCGCAGCAGGAAGATCAGGCGCGCGCGCGGCGCGCAGGCGGCGACTTCGGCGATGCGCTCCGGCGGCAGGATGGCATAAGAGGGAGTGATGTCCCCCAGCAGGACGCCGGGGGGGGCGCTGGCGAAGAGGGCGCGATACCACTCGACGCCGCGCGCGTGCTCGCGATCCCAGAAATGCACCTCCTTGCCGCCCGGGAACCGCACGCGCGGGTGCTGCGCCAGATTGGCGTGCAGCCAGGTGGTTCCCGCCTTCTGCGCGCCGATGCCGAGGAAGTCGGGTCCGGGGGCGGGCATGGGTGGCATCTTCGCCGCGGCGCGCCCGGTTCGCCAGGAGCGCCGGTTAGGCTGTGAGAGGTGATCTTCCCGCTCGTCCGCCACCTGTCCACGCTGCACCTTCTCGTCCTGCTGGCCGCCGGCGCGCTCGTGCTGGCAAGCCTGTTGCTGTTCGCGCTCCGTCCGCCGGCGCGGCGCGGGTGGATGCCGGTGATCGCCGTGCTCGGCTTGTTCGTGATAGCCGCTGCTTTCAGCGTGCTGAAGGACCGCGTGCACGAGGGCCGGCCGGAGTGGAGGAATCCTGCCTTCAAGGTGGTGCGCAACTCGGAGAGTCTGGCCTTGGCCCTCGTGCCGTTCGCGCTCGCGGCCTTCCTGAGCGCGCGCGCGGGCCGCATCTTCGCCAGCGGCCTGGGCTGCTTGGGCCTTGCGCTGCTGCTCCTGCCCGGATGGGCGGCGATTCAATCCTGGAATGAAGTTCCGTCCGCGCAGGAGGCGGTGATGAGCATTCCGGGCGCCGGGTTGCTGGCGCGCGACGGATTCATCAGCGCGGGACGCTGGCTGTGGTGCGCCGGCGGATTGCTGTTGGCGGTGCCGACGGTCCTCAGTTTGATGCGGCGCCGCAAGGATGCCGACGCGCAGGATGGCGCGGGCTTGAAGTGGACGCTGCTGGGGCTGGGCCTGAGTTCCCTGGCCATGAGCGTGTTCTTCTGGCATCAAGGCGACCTGCGGCATCGCGACGTGGCCAACTTTCTCATCGGCCTGACGGCCATGGCCGCCCCCTTGATGGTGGTGAGCGAGGGCCGGCTCGCCTCGCTGCGCTGGGTGCAGCACGCGCTCGGCCTGTTCGGCGCTTGCATTGCTTTGTGGATGCTGACGGGCGTGGCAGACGGCAACTTCGAATCGGGCAAACAGAGGTTCCAGGATCTCTGGCTGACCATGCTGCTGCTGTATTTCATGCTGCTCATCCCGCCCGCGCTGGTTCTTCAGTTGGCGGCGCGGGCAGTCTGGCTCGCGTGGGTGAGGCGAGCGCGCTGCGCGCGACCGGCCTGAATGCTGTTCCCGCTCACCTGGCTGCCCACCTCTGCGGCCTTTGCGCTCCTGACCCTGGGCGCGGCAGCCCTGGCGGCTCTGATGGTTCTGGCTGCTCAGAAGGCTCCGCTGAATTGGCTCGCATCCCTGCTGGCGGTAGTTGGCTTCTGGCTGATCGCGGCCGCATGTGAGGCGCTGAAGGACCGCACCGGCTTCGAAGGACGGCCGCGGGAGAATCCGCAGTTCCAGGTGTTCCGCAACGGGGAAAGCCTCGCACTGGCCTGCGTCCCGCTGGCGCTCGCGGTTTTGCGAACGTCGTGGGTTGCGCGAGCCTGCGCCTGGACGATCGGCCTGCTGGGCCTGGGACTGTTGCTGGCTCTGGGGCAGGCGCTGCTGACGACCGGTTCCACGGAGAGCGCGCCGAGGATCGTGGCCACCGCCATCCCCGGCGCTTCGCTCCTCGTGGGAGTGGGCGACATTCAGACCGCCCGCTGGCTGTGGTGCGCTGGCGCGGCCCTGACGGCCGTGCCGACGGTGCTGGCAATGCGCCGGCGCCAGCGCGGACTGGCGGCGGCTGGGGATGCGGGTCTCAGTTTCACGTTCCTCGGCCTGGCTCTGACTTCCGCGGCGATGGGCCTGTTCTTCTGGCATCAAGCCGACGATAGGCATCGCAGCTACGCCTACTTCAGCATGCCCCTCGTCGCGTTCGTGGCCATGCTCCTTGCGCTCTGCGAAGGAATGATCGCCAGCGCGCGCTGGGCGCGGCATGCGCTCGGCGGATTGGGCATCCTGATCGCGTTGTGGCTGCTGACGGGGAGCGAGGGCGGGAGTTTCGAATCCGGCCGGCAGGCGCTGCTGGATGAACCACTTTCCGCGCTGCATTTCCTCTTGCTGGTGCTGATTCCGCCGGTCCTGCTGGCGCACCTCCTGCTGCAAGAAATGCTCCGTGGATCGGACGCGCGGCGTTCCCGGACCCGGCGCAGCCCCGGCTCGCAGCATCTAGAATAGGGGGCTTCCGCCAGCATCCACGACCATGCCCGCCGCCATCGCCGACCGTGTCCGCCAGGAACTCGATTACATGAACCTGGACGCGCTGTACTCCGAAGAGGAGCGCGCCATCCGCGACCAGGTGCGCGCCTGGGCCGCCGAGCGCCTGCAGCCGATCGTCGCCGAGCATTGGGAGAACGGCACTTTCCCGAAGGAGCTGGCGCCGGAGTTCGGCGAGATGGGCCTGCTGGGGCCGACGATTCCCGAGCAGTACGGCGGCCTCGGCATGAATGCGGTGCAGTACGGGCTGATCTGCCAGGAGATCGAGCGCGTGGATTCCGGCATCCGGTCGTTCATGAGCGTGCAGGGCGCGCTGGTGATGTACCCGATCTTCGCCTTCGGCAGCGAAGAGCAGAAGAAGCACTGGCTGCCGCAGCTGGCGAAGGGCACGAAGATCGGCTCGTTCGGCCTGACCGAGCCGGACTTCGGCAGCAATCCCGGCGGCATGCGCGCGCGCTGCCGCAAGGTCGGCAACGAGTGGGTGCTCGACGGGCAGAAGATGTGGATCACGAACGGCACGCAGGCCGACGTCAACATCTTCTGGGCCAAGGACGAGCAGGGCGTGGTGCAGGGATTTTTGGTGGAGAAGGAGCGCAAGGGCTTCAGCGCGCCGGAGCAGAAGCACAAGTGGTCGCTGCGCTGCTCGGTGACGAGCGAGCTGGTGTGCGACGCCGTGCGCGTGCCGGAGGCGAACCGGCTGCCGAAGACCGAAGACCTGAAGTCGGCGCTGATGTGCCTGACGCAGGCGCGGTATGGCATTGCGTGGGGCGCGGTGGGCGCGGCGCAGGACTGCTTCGCCGAGGCGCTGGGCTACACGCTGCAGCGCGAGATCCACGGCGGGCCGCTGGCGCGCTTCCAGATCACGCAGACCAAGCTCGCCGACATGGCCACCGAGATCACGAAGGGCCAGATGCTGGTGTGGCGCGCGGGCCGGCTGAAGGATGAAGGGAAACTGAAGCCGCAGCAGGTGTCCATGATCAAGCGCAACAACGTGCACATGGCGCTGCAGGTGGCGCGCGAGTGCCGGACACTGCTGGGCGCCAACGGGATCACGCTGGAGTACCGCGCGGGGCGCCACATGTGCAATCTGGAGACCGTGCTGACTTATGAAGGCACGCACGAGATCCACGGGCTGATCATCGGGCAGGCGCTGACGGGGATTGCGGCGTACGGGGGATAGCCGACGCGCCTGACATGGGGGATGCCAAGGCTTACTTCATCCGGGTGGTCTCGGCTCCAAGTGGAGAGGCCCCGCAATGGGTGCGCGAAGCCTGGATCGGTCTCGTGCTACCACTCACGGTCGGCCACCATGCCGGACCAATCGAGACCGGTCCGCCCGGAGGGGTCCTCAGTGGTCCCATGGGGTTCTGGCAAGGCATGAAATATCTCATTCGTACGCGAGGCCACGGATTCATTGGATATCAAGTCGAAGCTCCCGTTGCACTCGATCTTCTCTCCCGCACCGATGGTGCTGCAGCGAATTGGTGGCGACAACATTGCCCGAAGTTTTTCGAGCCCGGACAACGGTTCCTCTTCGATTCGCACGTTTCGCTGCTGCTGAACAATCGACAGGATCCGATTCCGCCATTGCCCGCGCTGGAGCTTTGATGCCGCAGCGTCAAGCCGGTCTGCAAGTCCTGTATCTCCCGCGTGGGATTGATCAGCTCGCCAGGCGGGACTTCAGGAAGACCGCATCGCGGTGGTGCTCGAGATAGCGCGCTTGATCGGCGGTGAAGCGGCCGACGTTGGCGGCTGGATCGAGCGGCACGCCCATTTTGGATAGAGACTCCTGGTGCGCGACGGGGGAGAGTAGCAGTCTGCCGCTCTGCTCGAAGGAAATGAACCCGCGGTCGAAGAGGTGATCGATCGAGGGCGTCAACAAGAGGCCGTTGTGCGGATCCAGACGCTCGGCGTGGCTGCTGTCGCGCCAGGGTTTGCAGTGACTGGCGCGCAGATGCTCCGGCCGATCCACGCGGGTCACGCGGCACTGCCTCTCGACCTGCTGCACGCCGGCGCGAAACTTGCCTTGGCCGCGGCGGGCTAGGATCAATTGCTCGCGCTCCGTCTCGGGGATCTCCGAATTCGACTCGATCTCCCGCTCCAGGTGCTCTTCCCACAGCACGATTTCCGGCACGGTGCCGAGGGCTGTCTGCTCCTGGGTCACACCGGCGCGCGCGAGTGCCGCGACTTCTGTACCTGCCAGGTCCGCCAGCGCCAGAGCCAATCCCTCCGGAATGGACGTCAGATAGACGCTCTGCAAGCCGTTGCCGTTCGCCAACAGCGGCGAGTAGCGCGTCGGAAGGAGCGGCGCGAGTCGCGGCATCCAATCCTTCGGCCGGAATGGGATCGCGAGTTCGTGAAAGGAAACGTCCACCCGCCAGCCGATCCGTTCCCAGTTCCTGCCTGCGTCTCCGAAGGCTTCCGGCTTCGGGCACTCGTAAGCATGGGAGCGGGCAATGCCGAAGGCGCGGATCCGTGTGTCGCAGAAGGAGAAGATGAGATCGCCCGGCGCAACTTCGCGCATGAACTCGTAATAAGGGTGCCGCACGCCGCCCTTGCGCAGCTTGGGCGACCACAGATACCCGCCCGGCACCTCGTGCCGGTAGGTCTGGTTCTGGTTCACCCACCAGTAGCGCAATCTAGGACCTCTCGCGAACGGGAGGGCTGCACGAACGATCGTTGTGCGAACTCAAGTCACCATCCTAGCGGCTTGGCTGGGGCTCCTCGCGCACTTCAGCCATGTTGGAACCAGGGCTTCAGCCCTAATTCGCTCGGAACCCGCGAATCTGTCGGTTACTTCGACCGCCCAGTTCAGTCAGCATGAAGGCATGCGCGACGATCATCGGATAGACTTAAGGTCGCTGGAAAGCTCCGGCAACCCAGGAATGGCCAGGGACTACGATGTCATCATCGAGCGGGATGCCGATGGCAACCTGGTGGCAACGGTTCCGGCTCTTCCTGGCTGCCACACCCAGGCGCGCACTCAGGATGAACTCATGGAGCGGGTGAAGGAGGCCGTCCTCCTTTGCCTGGAGGCTCAGGGTGAAGAACCGGAGCAGCTGGAATTCGTCGGCATTCAACGTCTGCGCGTTGCTTGAACCCGCGTTTTCCTGCACTGACAGGACTGCAGGTGCTCGGTGCTCTGCAGAATCTGGGATTCCAGGTGATCCGCACCCGCGGCAGCCATCATCTGCTGCGGCATGCTGATGGCCGCATGACCGTCGTTCCAATCCATCGCGGCGAGGTGATCGGCCCTGGACTCTTAAGCAAGATCTTGCGCGATTGCGACCTCAAGCGTGACGACTTGTTGCGCCATATCTAGTTAGATCTCTACCTGGATTTTCCAGGATCCGTATCCGGCACGCGCAAGATCCAGTTCAGCGGGTCGAGCGTGAACTCCCTTGCGCCGCGCAGCGGCACGACCGCCTTGCCGTCCGTCATCTCGACGCGCGTGATCTTGCCCCGGATCTCCACGTCCACCGGCATCGGGAAGGGCAGATCGTTCGGCGTCTGCCACGCCAGATGCAGCGCTCCATCCTTCACTTCGCTGGTCAGCTCCGGCAGCGCCGGCTGGCGCAGATAGAGCTCCCAGAACCAGGCCAGATCCCGCTTCGTTTCCTTCTGCGCGATCGCCAGCAGCTCATCCGTCGTCGCAAACCGGCACTGGCTCCCGTCCGTCACCTTCTCCATCGCCGGATCCGGATAAGCAAACCGGCGCAGCACGCGGAAGAAATCCTCGTCGCCGAGCAAGTACCGCAGCGAGTGGATGATCCACGAGCCCTTGTTGTAGATGTCGCCCGCCGGCGACTCCTTCCACTTGCTGGTGAAGTACATCTCCTGGCTGCTGCGCGGCTCGCGCGGGGCGACGGCGCCGCGATTGCCGATGCCTTGGCGCTGCTCGCCCATGACGTGGCGATACGCCTCCGGCCCCTTCAAGCGCTCCGCGTACAGCGCCTGCGAATAGGTGCCGAAGCCCTCGTGGATCCAGAAGTCGTTCCAATTCTTGGCCGTGACCAGCAGCGCCCACCACTCGTGCGCCATCTCGTGGTGCAGCAGGAAATCGAAGCCTTGATCGTCGCCCCAGGGATTGCCCTGGTAGTTGTTGCCGTAGGCGGTGATGGACTGATGCTCCATGCCCAGGTGCGGAGTCTCGGCGACGCCGTACTTGTCGGCGCGGAACGGATAGGGGCCGAACACGCTCTCGAAGAAGGCCAGATCGAGCTCGATCTCCTTGAAGAGCTTCTTGCCTTTGTCATAGTTCTCGGGCAGCACGTAATAGATCAGCGGGAAGGTCTCGCCCGCGACGCTCTTCATCTTGCCCTCGATCGTCTTGTACGGGGCGATGTTCAGCGCCACGGAGTAGTTGTTGATCGGCGTGCTGACGTGCCAGTGGAAGGTGCGCCAGCCCCTGCCCGCCGCCTCGGTCTTCATCAGCCGGCCGTTGCTCGCGCAGATCAGCGGCTCGGGCACCGTGATGCGGATGTCCATGGAGTCCGGCTCGTCGTCGGGCTGATCCTTCGACGGCCACCACAGGTCCGCGCCCTCGCCCTGGCAACTCGTGGCGATCCACGGCTGGCCGGCCTTCGTCTGCGCCCACGTGAACCCGCCGTCCCACGGCGGCCTCACCGCCTCGCGCGGAACTCCGGAATAGGCGACGGTGAACTCGAACTCCTGCCCCGGCGCCGCGAACTCCTTGAGCCCGCGCACGCGGATGCGGCCCGGCTCGCGCGCGAAGTCCACCTTCTCCGCGCCGCGCGTGATGCCGGAAACCGTCAGACGATCGTCGAGATCCAGCAGGATGGACTCGCTCGCGGTTACCACGCGCGCGCGCAGGCCGAGGGTGCCGCCGATCGACTTGCTCTCCGGATCGACTTTCAGCGCCAGGTCGTAGGAGAGAACGTCGTAGCAGGCCTGCTCCGGCGGAATCGGCAGTCCCGAATCCAGCTTGGGATCCTGCGCGAGCGCCGCGGCCGGGAACGTCAGGAGCGCGGCCGCCGTGACGAGAAGCGCAAGATTGAGGGATTGGATCATCGATTCCTGGGGGTGCGCCTCAGGATAGCGTGCAGCGCCGCCTCAGGCCGAAGGCGAGACGGTCGCCGGCGGGCTGAGCTGCTGATCCATCAGAAGGACGATCGTGGCAATGAGACGCGCCGGGTCCAAGGGCTTGGCGAGGTGCAGCTGGAAGCCTGCGCTCAGCGCGAGTTCCCGGTCTTCCAAGGCCGCGTAAGCGGTGACGGCAATCGCGGGAATGCGCCCGCCTTGTTCGGGCGGCAGCGCGCGCACCGAGCGGATCAGATCGTAGCCATCGCGACCGGGCATGCCGATGTCGCTGAGGATGATGGACGGTGCCTGGCGCGCAATGGCGGCGAGAGCTTCTTCCGTTGAACTGACCACCGACGAATGGGCACCCGCGCTCGCCAAGATCAGATTCAGGGCTTCCCGGGCGTCGGCCTCGTCGTCCACGATGAGCACGCTCAGGCCGCGCAGGGGCAGCAGTCTCTCCAACTCCACTCCTTTCTCGATCAGCAGCGGGCTGATGGCGGCACGCTGTCCCATGAGCAGGGGGAGTGAGATGTTCACGGTCAGGCCTTTGCCTCGGCCGGCGCTCGCGGCGGTGATGGCGCCCCGATGCAAGGCCACGAGCTGCTTGGCGATGGAGAGTCCCAGTCCCAGACCGCCATGGCTGCGGCTGGTCAGGGGATCCGCAGCCCGGAAACTCTCGAAGATCCGCGGGATCTCCTCCGCCTCGAGGCCAATTCCCGTGTCGCTCACTCTCACCTCGGCATGCCCCAGGACCCGGCGCAGGCTGACGACGACTTCTCCACTGGGCGGCGTGAACTTGATCGCGTTCTCGATCACGTTGCCGAACACCTGCTGCAGGCGAATGGCGTCGCACATCATGAAGGCGGGCGCAAGATCGATGTCTCGGTCGAGGCGGATGCCCTTCTGCGCCGCGACCGGTTCCATGGCATCGAGCACGGTGCGCAGCACGTCAGCCAGATTCACCTCCGCGAGATCAAGGCGCAACTTGCCGGAAGCGATGCGATGCACGTCGAGCAGATCGTCGACGAGCCGGGCCTGCGTTCGGCTGCTGCGATCGATGATCGACAGTCCCTGGCGCAAACTGGCCTCACTCGTTCCAGGGCGGAGCAAGAGTTGCGACCACAGCCGGATCACGTTCAGCGGGGAGCGGAGCTCGTGGGAGAGCACGGCGAGAAAGTGGTTCTTGGCCGCATCGTTCGCCGCCAGCTCCGCATTGCGCCGGACCAGTTCCTCGGCCTGGCGCTTGCGCTGGGTGATGTCTTCGATCGAAAGCAGGACGGACTGCTGACCTTTGATCGGATCCGCCAGCCTTCTCGCGTTGACCAGCAAGGTCCTGAGACCGAGGTTTCTGAACTCGTGCTCCATCTCGAAGTCGTTCACCGCGGTGCCGTTGCTGAGCACGCTGCCCAGGAGACGGCGCAGCACGGGAAGGTCCCATTCGTGGGCTCCCAAGTCGTAGAGAAGCACCCCCTCGGTGTCAGCCTGGGTGACGCCGAACACCTCGTAGAACGAGCGGCTCGCGCTGCGGACGCGCAGCTGGTCGTCGAGCACGAGCAGGGGCTCGCGCACGGTCGCAACGATGCTCTCCGCGTATTCGCGCGCGCTCCGGATCGCCGTGATGTTGATCATGGACAGGACCGCGCCGTCAATCTTGCTGCCGCTCGCGAAATAAGGCTGGACTCGCAGCGAATACCACTGTCCATCCTTGGTCTCCACTTCGCAATCGCGCGCGCTGCGGCTGCTGATGACGTCATTCAACATCGCGTCGAGTTCCGGATGAACGAGGTTCATCCGGATCTCTGAGAGCGGCCGGCCGACGTCGGACGCGCGGATGTTCAGGATTTTCTCCGCGATCGGGCTGAATCGCCGGATGCGCAGGTCAACCGAGACGATCACGATGGCGACCTGAACGCTCTGGATGAGGTTCGACAGATCGGCGCTGATCCGCGCCAGGTCCAGATTGCGCTGGGAGAGCTCGTCGTTGATCGTCGTCAGTTCCTCGTTGCTGGCTTGGATCTCCTCCTTCGAAGTTTCGAGCTCCTCGTTGACGCTCTGGAATTCCTCATTCGTCGACTGTGCCTCCTCGTTCGAGGCCTGCAACTCCTCGTTCGCGTTGCGGTACTGCTCCGTGAGATCCTGCAGGTACCCGCGCATGCTCGCCACCTCGTTCTCGAGGCGCTCGATCTTCGTCGCCGAAGGCTCTTCTCCAGCTTTGCCCGCCCTGTTACGGACGCCGCGCGAGCCCTGCGGCGAGTCCACCGCGTCCTCGAAGATCACGAGGAAGCACGCATCGCGCGCGGGGCTGCCCGGCACGGGAACGACTCGAAGATTCACTCGCTGAAGTCCCCGAGTTGATCTGAAGCGCACCCCTTCCGCGCGGCCCGGCTGCTGATCCTTTTTGACCCGATGCAGCAGGACGTGCAGCGGAGCCTGAAGCTCCTCGCGCACCATTCTCAGCAGGGCATGAGTCGCCTTTCCCCGCGTCGGCGCGAGATAAGCCCCCGTGTCGCCATAGAACTCGATGATGTCAAAGCTCCCGCTGACGAGAACGGCGGGCGGAGCCAAGGCGGCGAGAAGCGTGGCGGCGCTGTGCTGCGGTTCAGAAACCGGGAGCGCGGCGGCGCGGAGGGGGGTCGCGCTGGCTCGCGGAATGGAGACCGGAAAGCTGGCCCGATCGTTGGTCGGCGCAAGGATCGGGACTCGGCCCGAGCCCGAGATTTTCCGGTAGATCTTCTGCTTGCGGGCCTCGCAGTGGAAGAGGCCCGCGCCCTGGCCCACGGTTTCCGAAGCGCCGAGCACCAGCAGGCCCGCCGGTTTGAGCGCATAGTGCAGGAGGGGAATGACGGTGCGCTGCAGCGCGGGCTCGAGATAGATGAGCAGGTTGCGGCAGCAGACGAGATCCATGTGCGACAACGGCGGGTCGGTCAGCACGTGGTGCCGTGAGAACAGGCACAGCTCCCGCAGCTCCTTGCGAACGGTGAACACGCCGTTCTTTTCCACGAAAAAGCGCTGGACGCGTCTGGGCGCAACGTCGCGCAGCTGCTGCGCGGAGTACGCGCCCGAACGGGCCTGAGCGATGGCCGCGGCATTCAGGTCGGTGGCGATGATCTGGAGCGAGACTTTCGCCTTCGCGGTCTCCAAGGCCTCGATCAGGATCATCGCCAAGGAATAGGCCTCCTGGCCGGTGGAACAGCCGGCCACCCAGACGCGAATCGGGTCGTCGGGAGAGCGGCCGCGGATGAGCGCAGGCAGAAACTTCTTGCGCAACAACTCGAACACTTCGGGATCGCGGAAAAACCTCGTGACGTTGATCAGGATGTCCTGGTAAAGCGCCTCCGCTTCTTCGGGGCTCGTCTCGACGATCTTCGCGTAGGCTTCGAAGCTCCTCGCCTTCGCCATGGACATGCGCCGGCTCACGCGGCGCAGCAAGGTGCTCGATTTGTACTGACTGAAGTCCACGCCGGTCGCAGCGTGCAGTTTCTGCAGGACCGGCATCAGGCTCTCCTTGGCCAGCGACTCGCCGCGCTCAGCCACCTTCGCACGGCCCCTGCTCGGGCGCGTTCTGACCTGCGGTCGCTTGGCAATTCGCGCGATCTCCGCTGCGATCAACGCGGGCGAGAGCACGAAATCGACGCAGCCGGAGGCCACGGCATTCTCCGGCATGCCGGCGTGGTTGGCGGAGTCGTCCTGCGCGAACGTGGTTCCCCCCACGGCCTTGATTTCCTCCAGGCCAAGAGTGCCGTCGGATGCCGTTCCCGACAGAACGATGCCGATCGACAATGCACCCTGCTGCTTGGCGAGCGAGCGGAAAAAGGAATCAATCGGATGATGAATGACGTCCAGCGCGCGAGGCTGCAGCCGGAGCCGGCCTCGGTCAATGACCATGTTCCTGTCCGGAGGAATGACGTAGACGTGGTTCCGCACCACCAACTGACGATCCACGGCTTCCGTGACCGCCATCGTCGTCGTCCGCGAAAGGATTTCCGCCAGCACGCTTTCCCGAGTGGGGGAGAGGTGCTGCACCAACACGAAAGCCATGCCCGTATCCGCAGGCAAGGCCCGCAAGACGTTCGTCAAGGCCTCGAGGCCTCCTGCAGAGGAACCCATGCCCACGATTCGGGGCGGAGAAGTCTTCCTCGGTGCGCCAGCCGGTTTCGTGAGTGAAGGCGCGGGCTTGCGCCGCGCGGCGCTCATGAAAGTTCGCTTTCCAGGGAGGTCAGGCCCTCGCGGATCGCGTACTTGGTCAGCTCGGCGGTGCCGCGCAGCCCCAGCTTGCGGACGAGGTTGCGCCGGTGAGTCTCGACCGTCCTGATCGAGATGTGCATGCGCTTCGCCGTCTCCGCCGACGTATTGCCCTCCGTGATGAGCTGCAGCACCTCCCGCTCGCGCGCCCCCAGAGTGGAATAGGCGGAGACCTCGCCGGCGGCATGCGGATGAGTGGAGCGCTCGACGACCATCCCCGCGATCGCCGGGCTGAGATAGACGTTGCCGCGGCTGGCCGAGCGCACCGCCCGCAGGAGCTCGCCGTGAGCCTCGATCTTGAGCACGTAGCCGCGCGCGCCGGCGTCGAGCATGTGATGAACGAAGCGTCGATCGGTGTGCGTGGACAGCGCGATGACCTTCACGCTCTCGTACTCGGCCAGAATCTGCCGCGTCGCCTCGATCCCGTTCAACTCCGGCATGCCGATGTCCATCACCAGCACGTCCGGACGCAGGGTTCGCACCAGATCCAAGGCGGTGCGCCCGTCGGAGGCCTCTCCCACCACGTCGATGTCGGGCTCATTGGCAAGAAGCGCGCAGAGACCTTCGCGCATCATTTTATGGTCGTCAACCAGGAGGACTTTGATGCTCATGAACCGATCTCCATTTTCGTTGATCAGGATCGCCTTTCGCCGGTGATTCCAAGGATCCTGACGGGGGGCACCCCGGGCTATCAAGAACCGGGCATGCATCGTACCCGCTGCCGACGGTTCAGGCAGGAAACTTGGACTACCTAGTAATCCGTACCAAAATCAGAAATTGCGCCGATGGTCAGGAGTTTCATTGCCGGCTAGTGTTTCGCTGCGTCCATGATCTGCTCTTCATCTCAAGGCCCCGTCGAGACAAGCTCCGGATCCGACAACGCCTGGGCTGCCGCGCCGCTCCATGGCATGAGCACCGCGAGCGTCCTCTCGTCAAGCACGAAAGGCAGCAACCCGTCCCTCACCTCCCGCCCGATGCCGGCTCCCGTCTTATCTTTATCGACGACGAGCTGCGGCGGATGTATTTCGAAACCGGGCGGATCAGGTGATCCGTCCGGTGTTCATATCTGACAGGCGCCGCTGTTCCCGCTGCCGGAGCCGGCGCGAAGACCTAGGATGGGGGCCTTGAACCCGATCCGTTCTGGGATCCTGCCCGCCATCCTGCTGCTGGCCGCTTGTCAGGCCCCGCCGGCGCGCGTCCTCAACGAAGCGCCCTTGATCCTCAGCCATTCCGAAGGCGTCGCCGACTCTCAGGTGATCCCGGTGACGGTGAACGGCGCCGAGGCCTGGCTGGCCCTCGACACGGGGTCGGCGCACACCTTCCTCTACCGCGGGCCGGACGATCCGGAATGGGTGGAGAACGCCGGCACCGTGCGCATCGGAAGCCGGACGCTGCAACTGCCCGGCTACGGCGACGAGGGCATCGGCGTGGAGATGTTCCAGGGCAAGCCGATCCTCGGCATTCTCGGCGTGGACTTCTTCCTGCCGCGCGGCGAGATCGATTATCCCAGCGGCCGCGTCATCAATTGGGGCGACCGGCCGATTCCCGGCGCGCAGGAACTTCCCAGCATTCCGCTGCGCGTCGTCGAAGACCTGGCGCGCGTGCGCGTCGTGATGGACGGGCGCGAACTCGACCTGATGCTCGACACCGGCGCCCACGACACGGTGCTGTTGGGCGTGGACGGCCAGCCCGGCGACGAGCCGGTCGAGGTCGGCACGGCCGACGGCGCCGTCTCGCCCGTGTGGTATGGCACCGCCACCATCGAGCTGCCGCACGAAGCCCCGCGCACGGTGAACGTGATGCGCGCGCTGGAGATTCCCTACGTCAGCCCCTGGCTGGTGGAGGAGCAGGGGGCCAACGGCCTGCTCGGCCTGACCTCCCTGGGCTTTCGCCGGCTCATCTTCGACGGCGACCGGCTCCGGCTGGGTCCGCTGCGATAGACCGGCCTCCGCCCGATGCGCCGCATCCTCGCCGCAGCTTTGACGATTCTCGCCACCGCCGGCGCCGCCGCCGCGCAGTCCAGCCCCGGCTTCGTGCCGGGCCGGCCGCGCTGGGAAAACCGCGACGGCCCCATTCACTGGCCCGCCGGCGCCTCGCTGGTGCAGGGCTGGTTCGGCCTCAGCGAATACTCCAGCGTGCAGGTCGGCGGCGGCGCGGTGGACGGCGCCGCCGGCGATCTGGATCAACTGCCCGTGGTCGGCGGCGGCTGGCAGTGGAAGCTCGGCGGCAATGCCGTGGACCTCGGCCTCGAGAGCATGCTGTCCTTCTCCGGCCGCGCCGACGTCACGGCTTTCGCCGCCGGCGGCAGCGGCGCAGCCATCGCGCTGGACGTGGACCTGTCGCTGTTCGAACTCTTCGGCGGCCCGTTCGCCAGCGTCTTCCTCGGCCACAAAATGCGCGTCTACGGCGCTGCCGGGCCGCTGCTGCAGTGGGCGGACTACCAGCAATCCGGCTCCAGCCTCGACGCCGAAGGCGATGGCTTCGGCAGCGGCTGGTACGCGCGGGCCGGAGTGGAGCTGGCGCTGCCCTCCTACAACTTCCTCGGCCTCGGCGTCCGCTGGTCCGACACGAGCGTGGACCTCGGTCCCGGCCTGGGCGATCTGGAGATGGACGGGCTGCAGGTGTTCATCACCGTCAGCCGCGGGATCTGATCGCCCGGCCGTCGCGCTGCAGGATTACTGAGCGCTCGCGGAAGCCTTGTTCATGCCGATGGCCAGCGCCTCGGTGTAGACGATCACGATCGTGTCGCCGAGCTTCATCTGCTTCAGCTTGTTCACGTCGCGCGCGCGCACGGTGAGGTAGTTGCCCATCGGGCCTTTGAGGGTGAGGGCGCGCGTCGGCAGGTCGATGCCCTCGACCGTCGCCACCACCTTGAAGGCGCGCAGTCCGCCGGCGGCCGGCGTGGCGCCCGGGGGCGTCTTGGCTGCGGCTTCCACGGCCTGGATCGGGGCCGCCTTCTCCTCGGCGGTCGGCGCGCGGAGCTCCGCGGCCAGCGAGAGGTAGTACTCGGCGGTCACGAGATCGCCGACCTTGAATTCGTTGAGGCGCTCGACCTTCGGGTCCGCGACGAAGCTCACGACGTTGCCTTGCGGGCCGCGCAGAGTCACCTCGCGCGTCTGGTGATTGATGGCCTCGACCTTTGCGGTCACGCTGACCAGCACGGCGTCTTCGACGCCGAGGGGCTTGGCGGCCGAATCGGCCGCGGGCGCCGGCTTGGGCTGGGTCTGCGCCGCGGTCGGTTGGGAATCGTTGCCGGGCGAGCTGCAGGCAGCCAGCGCGCCGGCGAGTGCGAGGAAGGAGAGGAAATGGCGCATGGGATTCAAAATTTCAGGGGTTTATTGTCCGATGGCGGCGCTGAGCGTTGCCATCACATGGTCGATGCCGAAACTGCCGACCTTCTGGCGCGGCGGGTAGTCCTTGAAGGTGGCGAGGAATTTGGCGACGTACTGCTGGGCGGGCACCAGGAGGAATGCGTGCTCCACGCGCCAGCGCTCGTAGTCCATTCCCTCGTGATCCGCAGTCTCGAAGGGATCCGAGCGCAGATTGAAGGTCTTGGGCACGCGCAGAGTCACGAAGGGCTCCTCCCAGACGGCGAAGCCGTGGGCGCGCTGCTCGGCGAACACCATCTTCCACTGATCGAAGCGCAATCCCACCAGGGCGCCGTCGTCGTTGAAGTAGAAGAACTCGCGGCGCGGGCTCGGCGCAGTGCCGGCGAGGGCCTTCGTCAGGTCGTAGCCGTCCAGGTGCACCTTGAAGGTCTTGCTGCCGACCTTCATGCCTTTCAGGAGCTGCTCCCTGACGTCCGGCGCGCCGGCGGCGGCCAGAAGCGTCGGCAGCATGTCCTCGTGCGCGAAGATGTCGTTGAGCACCGTGCCCGGCTTGATCACGCCGGGCCAGCGGATCGCGCAGGGCACGCGGTAGCCGCCTTCCCAGTTGGTGTTCTTCTCGCCGCGGAAGGGCGACTGGCCGCCGTCGGGCCAGGTGAACTTCTCGGCGCCGTTGTCGGTCGAGTACATCACGATCGTGTTGTTCTCGAGACCGAGCTCCTTCAACTTGTCGAGCACCTGTCCCACGTGGCCGTCGTGCTCGACCATTCCGTCGGGATAGATGCCGAGACCCGTCTTGCCTTGGCTCTCGGGCTTGAGCCGCGTCCAGATGTGCATGCGGGTGGAATTCCACCACAGGAAGAAGGGCTTCTTGGCCTTCGCCGCGTCCGTCATGAAGCGCAGGGCATGCGCGGTGACTTCATCGTCGATCGTCTCCATCCGCTTCTTGTTCAGCGGGCCCGTGCTCTCGACGCGCTGGCTGCCGTCCGGGTTGGCCCAGGCGTGGATCACGCCGCGCGTGCCGTACTTCTTGCGCATCTCCGGATCCTTGAAGTAGTCCGGATGCTCCGGCTCGTCCTCCGCGTTGAGGTGATAGAGCGAGCCGAAGAATTCGTCGAAGCCGTGCACGGTCGGCAGATGCGCGTCGAGGTCGCCGAGGTGGTTCTTCCCGAACTGGCCGGTGACGTAGCCGCGCGCCTTGAGCAGGTCGGCGATCGTGACGTCCTCAGGCTGCAGGCCCTCCTTCGCGCCCGGCAGCCCGACCTTGAGCAGGCCGGTGCGGAAGCCGACCTGGCCCGTGATGAAACTGGCGCGGCCCGCGGTGCAGGACTGCTGCCCGTACCAGTCGGTGAACAGCGCGCCTTCCTTGGCGATGCGGTCGATGTTGGGCGTCTTGTAGCCCATCATGCCCTGGTTGTAGGCGCTGACGTTCCAGTAGCCGACGTCGTCGCCCCAGATGACGAGGATGTTGGGCGGTGCGGCCTCCTGGGCGGAAGCGGAAGCCGGCGCGGCGAGAAGCGTGGCGCAGGCGAGAAGCGCTAGGCTGGGATAGTTCATGGGTTGCGTCGGCGTGGTCTTGCCGGCCGGAAATGGTAGCGCTGGCGTGCCGACCGGGAGGGTTAGAATCGCGCTGATGAGGCAGCATTGGCCCGTCGGCGCGGCGCTGCTCGCGCTGGCCTGCAGCCCTGCGCCTCCGGCCGCGCCGACGGGCATGGTCTGGATCCCGGGCGGCGAGTTCACGATGGGCAGCACCGATCCGCTGGCGCGGCAGGACGAGTCGCCGCGGCATCGCGTGCGCGTGGACGGATTCTGGATGAGCGTGACGGAGGTCACCAACGCGCAATTCGCGGAGTTCGTGGCCGCCACCGGCTACAAGACCCTCGCCGAGCGCCCGGTGGATTGGGAAGAAATGAAGAAGCAGGTGCCGCCAGGCACCCCCAAGCCCGCCGACGCGATGCTCGAGCCCGGATCCCTGGTCTTCCATCCCACCTCCGGCCCCGTGAGCCTCGACGATTTCTTCCAGTGGTGGTCGTGGATGCACGGCGCCGACTGGCGGCATCCCGGCGGACCTGGCACGACCATCGACGGCCAGGACGACTTGCCGGTCGTGCACGTCGCCTATCGCGACGCGCTGGCGTACTGCGAGTGGGCCGGCCTGCGCCTGCCGACCGAGGCCGAGTGGGAGTTCGCCGCGCGCGGCGGCCTCGACGGCGAGGTCAACGTCTGGGGGGGGGAGCCCGTGGACGCATCGCGCGCCAACGTGTGGCAGGGCGAGTTCCCCGCCGTCAATTCCGCCGAGGACGGTTTCCCGCGCGCCGCGCCGGTGCGCTCCTTTCCGCCCAACGGCTACGGCCTCTACGACGTGTCGGGCAACGTGTGGGAGTGGTGCAGCGATCTCTACCGGCCGGACACCTACGCGCGCCGGCTGTTGGAGCTCGGGCCAGGCGTGGTCGCGCAGAATCCGCAGGGGCCGCCGCAGAGCTACGACCCGCGCAATCCGCACGAGCCCGAGGTGCGCGTGCAGCGCGGAGGCTCCTATCTCTGCAACGATTCGTACTGCGCGAGCTACCGGCCCAGCGCCCGCATGGCCTGTCCGCCGGACACGGCGCTGGAGCACGTGGGATTCCGCCCCGTGAAGAGCGGGCCGCGCCGCTGAGATCGGCTGCGGGCGCGTTTCCGGCGGCCTGTTAGCATTCGTCCCGGAACCCCGCGCATGCTCACCCTTCTCAGCCTGATCGCTCTGGCCGCCCCGCAGGAGCCCGCGTCCCCGGACGCCTGGACCTGGAGCGCCGCGCCCTATCTGTGGGCGGTGCAGGTGGACGGCTCCGCCAGCGTGCGCTCCACCGGCGTGGACTTCGGCGCCGACTTCGGCGACCTGGTGGACAACATGGACGGCGCCGGCCTGGTCTTCGTCGAGGGCCGCAACGGCCGCCAGAGCCTGCTCGCCGACTTCATCTTCATGGGGCTGGAGCAGGACGGCGAGCGCCAGGGCGGCGCCGCGACGCGCGGCGAATTGGACACGACCATCCTGCAGTTCGCCAGCCTGAACCGCATCGCCACCGGGTCGCCCCTGGAGCTCGGCGGCGGCCTGCGGTGGACGCAGATGGACACGGAAGTGAGCGTCGGCCCGGTCACACGCAGCGGGGACACCGACGTGTTCGACGGCTTCTTCGCCGGCCGTGCCTCCTGGGCCTTGGGCGAGCGCTGGAGCCTGATGATCTACGGCGACATGGGCGCCGGCGATTCCGACTTCACGTGGCAGACCAGCGGCATGATCGCGTTCCGCTTCGCGAAGTGGGGCAGTCTCGACGCCGGCTACCGCATCCTCGACTACGCGTTCGAAAGCGGCAGCACGGACGTGGACCTGAGTTTCGAAGGCGCCCTGCTGGGCCTGACCTTCTGGTTCTGAGCCGAAGCATGCTGCGCGGAGGCCTCAGCCTGGCATGGTTGGTTCTGCTCCTGCCCGGATGCGGGTTATGGAACACCGCCGTCGAAGCGCCCGAGCGCATGGTGCGCGCCGTCGTGCCGGGCGGCGAGGCGCCGGCCAAGCCGACCGAAGAATTGCTTCCGGACCTGCTGCGCTACGCGGACTTGATCGTGCTGCGCACCGAGAAGGCCTCGCAGCAGTTCGAGACCGCGGCCGGCACTCCGGAAGCCCAGGTGGAGGCCGCGCGCCTGCGCCTGGAGTCGCTGCGCTGGACCACCCAGATCGCCACCGGGCCGAACTCGCTGTCGAGCATCCTCGACCTGGTCGTTTTCTCCACGGTGCTCAGCTATCTGCAGGAGGATCACCGGATTCCTCACGTCTGGGGCGAGGCGGCTCGGCCCATCCTGCTGGCGCAGCAGCGCGCGGCGGAGGACGGCTGGTTGCTGCTGCAGCGCTACCTTCCGGACGCGGAAGTGCAGAAGGCGCGCGACACCATGACCGAGTGGCGGGCCGCGCATCCGCACTTGACGGAGGAGTCGTTGCTCGAATTTCCGGGCTTCGGCCAGCTGGCCGCAGGCAACCTTCCGGCCGGTCAGCCCGGTCCCAGCCTGGCGGACCACCTCAAACTGGATCCGATGTCCGGACTCGAGCCGGCGATGCGAGAGATGGAACTGGTCCGGCAGTTCGGCATGCGCGCGCTTCATGCCTTCCAGCGCACGCCGCGGCTGGTGGCCGCCGAGGTGGAATACCGCACCCTGGCGCTGCGCAACTCGACCGAGGTGCGCCAGCTGCTGGACGAGGCCGAGCGCGTCACGGCGTCCGTCGAGAGCGTCACCGCGACGGCCGCGGCGCTGCCCGCGGCGCTCAGCGCCGAGCGCGAGGCCGCTCTCGTGCAGGCCGGCGCACTGCTGGACGCGCAGCGCGCCGCGCTCTTCGCGGCCGTCAGCGCCGAGCGCGAAGCGGCGCTGACCCAGGTTGGTCAGGCGCTGGAGGCGCAGCGCGCGGGACTGATGGCCGACTTGGAGCAGACGCAGGCGCCGCTCGAGAGCCTGCTGCGCGAGACGCAGGGCGCGCTCGCCGCCGGCCGCGACATGTCCGCCAATCTGACCGCGACGCTGCTCGCCCTCGACGCGTTCGTCGGGCGCTTCGACAAGCCGGCGGCGGAGGGCGCCGCCGCGCCGGCTCCGTCCGCCGCGGCCGAGCCGGGCAAGCCCTTCGACGTCGCCGACTACGGCCGCGCCGCCGAGCAGGTGGGGCAGGCCGCCGACGAACTGCGGCAACTGGTGGTGAGTCTCGAAGCGAGCCTGCCGGAAGCGCAGAAATTGCTGGACGAAACGGTGACCCGCGGCGAACGGGCGCTGGATCACGCCGCTCTGCGCTTCCTCCAGGTGGGCCTGGTGCTCATCGGCGCGGTCGTCCTGGCGGTCTTGCTTCTGCGCTGGCGCCGGTAGGATTCACCCATGCAGTTCCCGCGCACCCTCGTCGTTCTGCTGAGCCTCGGCGCCGCCACTTCTTCCGCCACGGCGCAGATCCTGACCGAGTTCGACTCCATCAGCCAGGATCCGGCCGGCGCCCGCCCGCGTCCCACCACGGACGAGTTCCGCTGGCGCACCGGCCAAGCGATGATGCAGGGCTTCTTCGGCCTCAGCGAGATGTCCACCGTGGACGTCGGCGGCTCCGTGGACGGCGACGACGGCGATCTGGATCAGATGCCGGTGATCGGCGGCGGCGGCCAGTGGAAGCTCGGCGGCGACCGCATCGACTTCGGCCTCGAAGGCATGCTGTCCTTCGCCGGCCGCGCCAACGCCGAAGCCTTCGTCGCGGGCGGCAGCGGCGCCGCGATCGCGGTGGACGTGGACATGCTGGTCTTCGACCTCTACGGCGGGCCGTTCGTCAGCACCTTCGTCGGCAACAAGCTGCGCTTCTACGGCGCCGCCGGCCCGCTGATGCAGTTCGTGGAATACGACCAGACCGGCGCCTCCCTCGACCAGGACGGCGAGGGCTTCGGCAGCGGCTGGTACGCACGCGCCGGCTTCGAGATCGCGCTGCCCTCGCGCAGTTTCGTCGGCATGGGCGTGCGCTGGTCCGACACCAGCGTGGATCTCGGCAACGCGGTGGGGGATCTGGAGATGAACGGTATCCAGATCTTCGTGTCGCTCAGCTACGGCATCTAGCGGATACTGGCCCAGACTGCTGGAGGTCCGAGGCCGAAGAAAAAACCGGAGCGGTGCCAGAGAAAGACAGACTCGGCCACCGCCAGCGCAGCAGATCGGCCGCGCTCAGGCGGTGGTCGATGAGGCCCAGCATCATCGCCGGCGACACCCGCCGCAGCCGGTTGGACAGCGGCCGCAGGTAGTTCTTCCAGGCCGCGAAGATCCAGGCGTGGTGGCGCAGCTCGGCGCGGCGTTTGGTGGTGGCCCAAGTGCGGCGCACCAGCCGCGACACGCCGTCGCGCAAGGAGGCCAGCGTGTGGTTGATGGCGAAGAGCGGGTTCGAAACGTTGCGCGCGCGCTTCGAGGACTCGGTCACCAGCGCGGCGATGCGGTTGCCAAAGAGGCTGCGCACCTCGGGCTTGTAGGTGCGCTTCTGGTCCATGACTATCTGCAGCAGTTCCTTCGGGTCGTGCACCTGCTTCAGCTGCTCGAGGCAGCGGCGCACCATCAGGCTGGACTCGCTGCGCCGCGGGCCCTGGGCCGCCTTCTTTGCTTGATCCCGCTCTTTGAGGCCGCCGCGGGCCGGCAATTGGCCCACCTCCAGGTGCACGATGAAGCGCGTCGTGCGGTGGATGAGCACCGGCAGCGTCAGAGGCTTGAGGCGGCGGTTGTGCTCGAAGGTCTCCATCTCGTCCATGCTGAAGACCCCGAACAGGCCGCCGTTCTGCACCGCGCGCGCGAGGAAGGCCTCGTGCAGCGCGCGCAGCGCCGGCCCGAAGAGCCGCAGGCGCTGCTGCACGGTCTTGCGGTCGATGCGCAGCAGCCGCGCCGCCTGGCGATGCGTGACCTTCGACACGAAATGGCCGAGCAGAGCAGAATTGATCTGCGGCTTGCGCTGCCGGTAGTCGAGGCGGAAGGTCTGCGCGGAGAATCGCCGGCGGCAGGCGCGGCAGCGGAAGCGCTGCACCCGCCGGCCATCCGCGCGGCGGGGAAAGGAGCCGTCGCGGTGACAGCGGAAGGGGACGGCCTGCGCGCGGCTGGGGCAGGCGGAGTGCGGACAGAAGGCGGGCGAGAAGGCGCTCATGCGGTGTGCAGGGCGCGCTCCGCGCCCCGTCTTCCTCTTCCACGCCCGTCCGCGGGCGGGGTTACGCCTTTCTTTGCCTTTCCATCCGCAGCCGTGTGGGCCAGTATCCGGGGTGGGGTCAGCGCGCGCGCTTCGGGAACGGCGGCCGCACCGGCTGCTGGGCCGGATTCTTCTCCAGCTCGGCCAGCGCGATCGCGATCGCCTTCTCCAGCTGCGGATCGCGGCCGTCCGTGCAGTCCGCGGGCCATTGCTCGACCTCCACGTCCGGCGGCACGCCGACGTTCTCGACGGTGAAGCCCTCGTCGGCGGTCCAGATGCCCACGTTCGGGGCGGTCACCCTGCCGCCGTCCATCAGGACCGGGAAGCCGAGGATGCCGACCAGTCCGCCCCACGTCGGGCGGCCCACCAGCGTGCCGAGCTCGAACTTGCGGAACATCCAGGGCAGCAGATCGCCGCCGGATCCGGCGTCCTCGTCGATGATCATCACCTTCGGCCCGAAGATGGTGCCTTGCGGCGAGACCAGATCGGCGCCGTAGCGCATCGCCCAGTGCGCCACGTAGGGGCGGCTGAGGATGTCCAGGTAGTAGTCGGCGATGGAGCCGCCCGAGTTGTGGCGCTCGTCCACGATGATCGCTTCGCGATCGGCCTGCGGGAAGAAGTACCGCTTGAAGTACTGATGGCCCTGGCCGGCGGTGTCCGGCACGTGCACGTACGCGACGCGGCCCTGCGTGGCCGCGGTGACCTTCGCGATGTTGCCCTCCACCCAGTCGCGGTTGCGCAGCGCCTGATCGCCGTCCACCGGCACCACGGTCACCGTGCGAGATCCGGTGCCGTCGGCGTTGGGGCCGACCGTGATTTCGACGCGCCGGCCGGCGGTGTTCTCGAAGCGCGCGTGCACGCTCTCGGCGGAAGTCAGATCGCGCCCCTCGACGGCCAGCAGATACTCGCCAGCCTGCACGTTCACGCCGGGCTCGGTGAGCGGAGCGCGCAGATCGGGCGTCCAGTTGAGGCCGCCGTAGACCTTGGCGAAGCGGTAGCGCCCGTTTTCGATCGCGTAGTCGGCGCCGAGCAGTCCGCCCGGCACGGCGTCGGCCTCCACGAGGGTGTCGCCGCCGCCGACGCCGCTGTGGCCGACCGCCAGCTCGGAGCACAGCCCGCGCAGCACGCGGTTCAGATCGCGGCGCACCGCGAGGTGGGGCAGGAACTGCGCGTACTTCGCCTTCATCGCGTCCCAGTCGGCGCCGTGCATGCCCGGGTCGTAGAAGTAGTCGCGGTTGATGCGCCAGGCCTCGTCGAAGATCTGCGCCCATTCGGCGCGCGGATCCACGCGCACCTGGATCCGGTCGATCGCCAGCCGGCCTTCGCTCAGGTCGAGCGCGTCACCGAGCGGCCGCACGAAGAGGCCGCCGTCGGTGACCACCAGCGCCTTCTCGCCGCCGGACGCCAGGTCGAAGCCGTGCACGCCCGCCAGCAGCTGCGTCTCCTCGCGCGAGGCCAGATCGAACCGCGTGAGCGCCGTGCCGCCGGGGCCGTTGTTGAAGTCGCTGCGCTCCGACTTCAGATAGAAGACCTGCCCGTGCTGGCCCGAGGCGAGCGCGGAGTAGTAGGCCGGCGGCAGCGGCAGCGCCAGGATGCGCTGGCCGATGCCCGCGAAATCGATGCGCACGCTGACTTCCTCGGCGCCGGCAGCCTCCGCAGTTTCCGCGCCGGCGCCGGGCTCGGCTTCCGCGCCGGGTTCGGCTGTGGCGGCCTCCTCCGCGGCGGATTCCTCGTCGCTCTCGGCGGCGAAAGGCGAGGGCTCGTCGCCGGCCAGCACCACCAGATAGAGGGAGTTGGTGGACTCGATGTCGGAGCTGGCCTGCGAGAACCAGGTCAGGAAAGGACCAGCGTCGGTGGAGGCCGTGAGATAGAGGAACTTGCCGTTGGCGTCGAAGACCGGGTTCGTCGCGTCGGCGAGACCGTCGGTGACGGGGTGCGTCGCGCCGCTCGCGATTTCGTGCACCTTCACCTGGCGGAATCCGGTGCGGGTGGAGACGGCGTAGGCCAGCCACTTCGAATCCGGGGACCAGGCGTGCGGAATCGTCGAAAGCACCCCGTAGACGGGCTCCTGGTCCACCTTGGTGACGCGGCCGCTGGCCAGGTCGATCCACAGCAGCGACTGCGAATTGTCAAGGAATGAAATCTTCTGCGAATCCGGCGCCCACGACGGCTCCTCGTAGAAGCCCGCGCCGCCCAGGGGCAGCACGCGGCGCTCGCCCTTGCCGTCCTGCGGCGCCAGCACCAGCTGGTACTCGCCGCTCTCGTCGGAGAAGTAGGCGACGGTCTTGCCGTCCGGCGACCAGGACGGATGCCGCTCGTGCGCGGCCGTCGTGTTCGTGAGATTGCGCGGATCGCCCTTCTCGGCCGGCACCGTCAGGATCTCGCCGCGAAAGCTGACGACCGCGCGCGCTCCCGAAGGGGACAGGGAGGCGCTGCGCAGGTACTGCTCGCCGGAGACGAAACGCGGGCGGGTCTCGATCAGGTCCGCCGCCACGCCGATCTTCAGGCGCTGCGCCCGCGCGCCCTGCGGCTCGTAGAGATGCAGCCATCCGGCCTGCTCGTACACGATGCGGCCGCCGCCGGCCACGGGCCCGATGACCGGGAAGTCCTCGTGATGGGTCAGCCGCTCGACTTTCTGGCTGGCGGAGTCGAAGGAGTAGAGGTTGAACTCGCCGTCGCGGTCGGAGCAGAAGAACAGGCGCTCGCCGATCCACATCGGGTCCACGTCGTTGCAGCGGCCGGCCGGCTGCGGGATTTGTTGAATCGAGAGATCGGCCAGAGTGCAGATCCAGATCCGCGAGGCGGTGCCGCCGCGGTAGTTCTTCCACTGCTCGAAGGCGCGGCGCTGCGGCGCGTAGGCCAGCTTCTTGCCGTCCGGCGAGTAGGCGCCGTCGAATCCGCTGGGCAGCGGCAGGCGCTCGGGATGGCCGCCGGCCACCGGCACGGTGAAGAGCTGGCGCAAGCGGTCGTTGGCGACCTCGCGCGGGGACTCGAAGAGCACGGCGCCGCCGTCGGGCGTGAATTCGTTCACCAGATCCAGATCCGGATGCCAGGTCAGGCGGCGCGGCTCGCCGCCGGCGGCGGAGATGAGATAGACGTCGGTGTTGCCGTCGTACTCTCCGGAGAACGCGATCCACGCGCCGTCGGGGGAGAAGCGCGGCCGCGCCTCGAATCCCGGGTGAGTCGTGAGACGGCGCACGCCGCTGCCGTCGAGATTGCAGATCCACAGGTCGCCGGCGTAGCAGAAGGCGACGTGGCGCGCGCTGACGGCCGGCATCTCGAGCATGCGCGTGTCGCCGGCGGAGGCGCCGGCCGCGGCCGGCAGTGCGGGGGGGGCGGCGGGCCCGGGCTTTTGCGGCCGCGCCGCGGCGGGCTGCGCGCCCGAAGCGCCGGCGCAGGCGAAGGAGAGGAGCGATGCGAGCAGTGCGGCCGGGAGCGGGAACATGGGGGGGGATCCTACCCGTATGCTCACGTGTCGCGCTCCTGACCATGCCATCGATCCAGATCGTCGATTCGCCGCCCGGACACGAACCCGAGCACGTCCGCCGCAGTTGGATCGGACTGGTGATCCCCTTGCCGCAGGGGCACCCGCCTGGACCGCTGACGTGCAGCGAGCCTCGAGCGCTGCTTGCGAAGCAATCCCGGTGGAGAGCGCTCTGGCGCCGATGGATGGGCAGCACCAGAACGGTGCAAGGCTACGTGGTGGACAGCCATCGGGCGCTCGCACTGATGGCCGAGAGCCAGCCCGCTGCCGCCGCGTGGTGGCGCCAGTCTGCGCCCGCGAGTTTCCAGCCCGGCCAGCGCCTCCTGTTCCATCACAAATCCTGCATCTTGCTGGACGAGGAAGGGAGAGTGCTGCGTCCGATGCCGCCCCAAGCGGCTGGCGACTGGGATGACGACCTGTTCTGGTGCCAGTTCATGATCTAGCCGAATTCGCGCAACCGGCTTATGCTGAGATTCACGCATTCATCCCGAACCTAAGAGGCCAACCATGACTTACGTCGACGGATTCATCCTGCCCCTGAAGAAGAAGAACCTTGCCGCCTACAAGCGCATCGCGCGCAAGGCCTCCAAGATCTGGCGCGAGCACGGCGCGCTCGAGTACTTCGAGTGCATCGGCGACGACATGGCCGTGAAGGGGATGCTGCCTTTCCCCAAAGTGATCTCGACGCTGCCCGGCGAGACGGTGATTTTCTCCTGGGTCATCTACAAGTCGCGCGCCGCCCGCGACCGCGCCAACGCGAAGATCATGAAGGATCCGCGCCTGCTGAAGATGGCATCGACCATGCCCTTCGACTGCGCTCGCATGGCCTACGGCGGATTCAAGGTCCTGATCAAGGCCTGACGCTCCGCATTGAGTCGGGGCGGAACCGGTTCTAAGGAATGGAGATGAAACCGGAATCCATGACCGATGCCCTGAAGCGGCTGTCGGCGCTGGGATTTCGCCACAGTCTCCGCGCCAAGGGCGGCAAGCTGCGCGACCGCGCCACGGACGAAGCCTACGAGCCTGAAACCTTGACGATCGAGGAGACGCTGCGCTTCGAGGGTGACTCCGATCCGGACGAGCAAGCGATCCTCTTCGCGGTGCGCGGGCCGGACGGCCTGCCCTTCGGCGTCTATTCCTCCGCGTTCGGACCGGCGATGGCCGCCGAAGACGTGGAGGTCGTGCGCCGGCTGGGCGCGAAGGCCGTCTAGCGCGAGCCGGCCGCGCCGGAACCCGCGCCTACTCCGCCGCTTCGGCGCCGCGGCCGACCACCTGCAGCTGCAGGTCGGCGATGTACTTGTCCAGCGTCATGCGCTCGCCGGGATCCAGATTGCCGTCGGTCTTCTCGCGCAGCATCTTCAGGTCCTCGATGACCATGCGCGCCGCCTCGACGTTGGCGCGCTCCTGCTTCGGCGCCCCGGGAATCTCGATCACGCCCAGCGCGTAGAAGCCCTGCAGCGCCATCTTCTGCACGAAGATGCGGAAATCGCCGCCGAGCGGGCCTTTCGGATCCGCGGGGCTCAAGCGCGCACCTCCTGGCGGCGCGCGTCCTGGGACTCTTCGCTGGGCGCCTCGACGCCCTCGACCGGCAGGCCGCGGCGGGCCAGCGTCGCGCCGATGAATCCTCGGAACAGCGGGTGCGGCGCCAGCGGCTTGGACTTGAACTCGGGGTGGTACTGCACGCCGAGGAAGAAGGGCCGGTCTGACAATTCCACGACTTCGACCAGGTCCTGCTTCTCGTACACGCCCGAGCAGGTCAGCCCCAGGCGCTCCAGCTTCTGCCGGTACGCGTTGTTGAACTCCCAGCGGTGGCGGTGGCGCTCGAAGACCAGGTCGCGGCCGTAGTAGGCCGCGGCGCGCGTGCCTTCGGCCAGGCGGCAGGGATACGCGCCCAGCCGCATCGTGCCGCCCTTGTCGGTGACGCCGGTCTGCTCGGGCAGCAGGTCGATCACCGGATCGGCGCAGGACGGCGCCACCTCGGTGGTGTGCGCGCCCGGCAGCCCGGCCACGTGGCGCGCGAACTCGATCACCATCGCCTGCATGCCGAAGCAGATGCCGAAGCAGGGCACGCCGTTCTCGCGCGCCCATTCGATGGCGCGAATTTTCCCTTCCAGCCCGCGCTCGCCGAAGCCGCCCGGCACCAGCAGCCCGTCCACGCCCTGCAGCAGCGTGCCGACGTCGGCGCTGCCCTCGCCGCCCGCGCAGTCCTCGGCGGCGATCTTGCGGAAGCGCAGCTTCACGCGATGCGACGCCGCGCCGTGCGACAGCGCCTCGTAGATGGACTTGTAGGCGTCGTGCAGCTGGATGTACTTGCCGACCACGGCAATCTCGATTTCCGCGCGCGGATGCCGCACGCGGTCGCACAGGTCTTCCCAGTCGGACAAATCGCCGGGGGTGGTGTGCGACAGGTCCAGATGGCGCACGATCGCGTCGTCCAGGCCCTCGCGCCGCAGATCCAGCGGCACCTCGTAGATCGTGGTCTCGACGTCCTGCTCCTGGATCACGTCCTCCGGCCGCACGTTGCAGAACAGCGAGATCTTGCGCGCCATCTCCTCGGTCATCGGCTTCTCGCAGCGGCACACCAGCACCTGCGGCATGATCCCGATCTCGCGCATCTTGCCCACCGACTGCTGCGTCGGCTTGGTCTTCATTTCGCCGCTGGCGCTCAGGTACGGCAGCAGCGTCAGATGCACGAACATCGTCTGGCGCGCCGGCAGGTTCAGCGCGAATTGGCGGATGGCCTCGAGGAACGGCAGCGACTCGATGTCGCCGGCCGTCCCGCCCACCTCGATGATGGCCACGTCGGTGCCCTTGGGCGCGCCGCGGCGGATCGCCTCCTGGATCTCGTCGGTGATGTGAGGAATCACCTGCACCGTCTTGCCCAGATAATCCCCGCGCCGCTCCTTGCGGATCACGGCCGAATAGATCGAGCCGGTGGTGGCGTTGCTGTTGCGGCCGATCGGCGCGTGCGAGAACCGCTCGTAGTGCCCCAGATCCAGATCGGACTCGGCGCCGTCCTCGGTCACGTAGACCTCGCCGTGCTCGAAGGGCGACATCGTCCCCGGATCCACGTTGATGTACGGATCCAGCTTCTGGATCGAAACTTTCAGGCCGCGCTTCTCGAGCAGCACGGCGATCGAGGCGGTCGTGATGCCCTTGCCGAGGGAGCTCACGACGCCGCCGGTGACGAAGATGAATCGGGTCATGGAGGGGGGATTCAAGCGGGGGTTGCCGCTGCCGAACGGACGCGGGACAGGAACGCATCGTAGTCGGCGCGCGTGTCGATTCCACTGAAGGCGTGCGGCCAGTGCAAAACCCGGATCCGCACCCCGTGCTCCAGCAGCCGCAGCTGCTCCAGACCCTCGGTCCGCTCGAGGTCCGAGGTCGGCCAAGAGGTGAAGCGCTCGAGGGCCGAGCGCCGGAACCCGTAAATCCCCAGGTGCAGGCGCGGGGCGGCCGGCCCGTCGGCGAAGCGCGGGTGCGGAATCGGCGCGCGGCTGAAGTACAGGGCGTCGCCGTTGAGGTCGCAGACCACCTTGACCCGCGCCGGATCCTCGAAGGCTCCCGGCAGCATGGGCGCGGCCAGCGTGGCCACCTCGGCGCCGGCCCGCACCGCGCCGATCACCGCATCCACCGCGCCCGGCTCGATCTCCGGCTCGTCGCCCTGGACGTTCAGGATGATCGCCGCCTCCGGCAACTGCCGCGCCGCGGCCCAGACCCGGTCGGTGCCGCTGTTCAGCGCCGGATCGGTCAGCACGGCCTCGGCGCCGGCGGCGCGCGCCACCTCCGCCAGCTCCGGCCCGTCCACGGCCGCCAGCACCCGATCGGCGCTGCGCGCGGCCAGCACGCGCTTCAGGGTGTGGGCGTAGAGCGCCAGGCCGCTCTCCGCCAGGAACATCTTCCGCGGCAGGCGGGTGGAGGCGCTGCGGCCGGGCACCACCACCACTGCCAGGTCGGAGCGCGTCACGGGCGCGAGCCCTTGGTCTGCTGGGCGTTCTCGCGCAGCCGCTCCCGCTCCTGCTCGAAGTATTCGACCCCGTCCGGGTTGTCGATCACCTGCAGGCCGAAGGTGCCGTTGAACAGCGCGCTCACGGCCTTGGCGCATTCCATGGTCTGCTCGTAGCGCTGCTTGTCCATGGTCGGAGCCCAGGCCAGCGTCCACGCTTCCTCGCCGCGCCGCATCACCACGCTGACGCTGGCGCCGGGCAGGCGCACCACGCCCTTCTGGGCCAGTTGGAAGAAGCCGCTGTCTTCCAGCGACTTCCACAGCGCGCCCATGTCCAGATTCCCCACCACCTTGAAGTTCGCGCTGGTGCGCGGAATGGTGTAGAACTCCGACTGCTTGGTGTAGGCCTCGTTGTAGAGGCCGAACAGCACGTCTTCCTGGTGGTATTTGACGGTGGCCTGCGCCGGCTGCTCGACGGGATACACTCCCTCGCGCGCCATGGCTTCCAGGAATTCGCGTTCGCGTTTCGCCGCCGCGGCCTCGGCTTGGGCGTCCAGCATGAGGCCTTCCTCGGCCGTGAGCGGATCCGCCGCGTCCGCCGCATCCGCCGAAGTGCCGCCGGCCGGCGGCGGGGTGGCGCAGGCCGCGAGGCCCGGCAGGAGCAAAAGCAGGGTCCAGACGGTGCGCATGCTGGGTGGGAAAGCCGGCGCGCGCAACTTGATCCCCGCGCCGCGGTTCCTGACCATGATTATATCGCGGGCTTCCGGGCCCATGCCGTCCGCTTCCTGACCGCAACCATGACGCAATCCAAACGAGCCTCGAAGAAGCCGACCTGGCGCAAGCTGGTGGTCTACGCCGCCGCCCTGTTGGTGGCCGCCGCCGCCGATCCGCGCCCCGTGACCTTCGGCATCGGCTGCGGCCTGGTGGCCGTCGCGCTGGCCCTGCGCATCTGGGCGTTCGGGCACTTGGAGAAGAACGTCGTGATGGTCACGACCGGGCCCTACGCGTACACGCGCAATCCGGCGTACTTCGGCAGTTTCCTGGCTCTGGTGGGGGTGGCGCTGGCGGCCGGCAACGCGCAGAGCACGCGCGGTCTCGCGGTCTACGGGCTGTCGGTCGTGCTGGTGATCGGCTTCTTCGCCTTCTACTTCCCGCGCAAGATGCAGCGCGAGTATCCGCGCCTGAAGGCCCTCTTCGGCGAGCAGTTGGACCGCCACGCCGCCCACGTGCCGAACTTCTGGCCGCAACTGCGCCCCTGGCGCAGCGGCGACACGCGCAGCTTCTCGTGGGCGCGGGTGGCGGACAATCACGAGCTGGCCTGGGGCGTGGTCTTCGCCCTGGCGCTGGCCGCGATCTGGTTCGTCGAGCGCTGGTCGCCGCTCGCCGACTGGCTGGAATGAACGGGGCGGACCCGCGGCTCAGCCGGCAGGCTCTGGCGGGCACGACGCGGGTTCTGCTCAGCCGCGGCTCCCGCTTCAAGCCCGAGGTCGTGCGCATCGAGCTGGCCGCGGGTCCGGCAGTGCTCAAGGACTGCGCGCATCTGCCCTTCTGGAGCCGCTGGCTGGGCCGCTGGCTGATGCACCGCGAGGCGGGGGCCATGGAGAAACTGGCGGGCCTCGAGGGCTTCCCGCCGGTGCTGGCCCGCCTGGATGCCGACGCCTTCCTGATCGGCCTTCTGCCCGGCCGCCCGCTCGACGGCGAGGCCTTCGCTCGCGCCCCCCGGCAGTGGGCCGAAGCCCTGCGCGAGCGCGTGGCGCAGATGCACTCCCGCGGCGTCTTCCATCTGGACCTGCGTCAGCCGCAAAACCTGCTGATCGATGAGGAGCAGGGGCGGCTGGGGGTGGTGGACTTCGGCGCCGGGCATGCGCCGGGAATCCTGACGGGCTGGCTGCTGCGGCCGCTGCTGTCCTGGGTGGATCGTCAGGCAGTCCTCAAATATCTGGCCCGGTTTGCGCCCGGAGAGATGAGCCGCGCCGAGGCCCGGGCCTACTTGCGCGGGCAATTCTGGCGCCGGGCCTGGATCTTCTCCCCGCATCGCAACCGCGGGGCGGTGGCCGCGGTGCGCCGCCGACTCCTAGATCTGTCCGCCGATGACAGATAAGCACCACAAGATGCAGTACCACCAGGGATGAGTTTGAAATCGGGAATTGCGCTGGATATGGTATGCGCGGAGGTTCAAAACAAACATGGGACGACTTGAGAAGCAAATCATGATCGGGGCCTTGGCCCTGGTCGGCGTTCTGGTGGCGGTCGTCATCCTCAAGGGGCTGGCGCCGCGGGATGAAGGCCTGACCGATCCGGGAACGGGCGAATGGGATGCCGGCACGCCGGCCCTGATGCTCGGTCCGGACGGCCAGCCGATCACGCAGGTGCCGGAAGCCATGACCGACGAGGCCGACGCCGATCTGGTCGTGGACCTGAGCCAGCCCACTCTGCCCGCGGCCGACCCGCTGCAGGAGCCCGCTCCCGCCGTGACCGGCGCCGAGCTGGCCGCCGCGCCCGAGGCCGGCGCCGTGCAGCCGCTCACCGAGCCCGCAGCGCCGCCGGCCGCGCCGATCGTCTCTGACAAATTGACCTATCAAGTCAAGAAGGGCGACACGCTCGGACACATCGCGCAGCGCGAGCTCGGCAGCGTCAAGTACACCGCCGACATCCTGCGCCTGAATCCGGACCTCAATCCGAACAACCTCAAACTCGGCCAGGAAATCAAGCTTCCGGCCCGTTCCGAGCTGGCGCCGGTCGCCTCCGCCGCGCCCAGCGCGCCGGCCGCCGCCGGCGAGACCACGCACGTCGTCGCTGCCGGCGACACGCTGTGGGGCCTCTCCGAGCGCTACCTCGGCAACGGCACGCGCTCGGGCGAAATCGTCGCCGCCAATCCTGACAAATTGAAGAGCCGGGACGCGATGCTGACGATCGGCATGAAGCTGCGCATTCCGAAGCGCTGAGAACTTGTCGAGCCTGAAGGAGGAGAGCGTGGGAGAACCGCGCCTCCTCCTTGGCATTTCCAGCGGCACCTCGGCCGACGGAGTGGACCTCGCTCTGGTGCGCGTCGCCGGCGCGGGCCCGCGGCGCGCCGTGCAGGTGCTGGCCGGCGCGCGCGAGACGATGCCGGCGGAACTGCAGGAGCGCGCGCGCAATTCCGCGCGCTGGACGCTCGCCGATCTCACCGCCGCGCACGCCGACTTCGGCCGCCACTTCGGGCGCACCGCGCGCGCGTTCCTGCAGAGCACCGGCACCGCGCCGGCCGCGCTCGCGGCCGCCGCCAGCCACGGTCAGACCGTCTGGCATCACGACGGCGACGCCCGCGACGGCACCCTGCAGATCGGCGCGCTGCCGTTGATCGCTCACGAGCTGGGCGCGCCGGTGATCGGCGACTTCCGCTGGGGGGACCTGGCCGAGGGCGGCCAAGGCGCTCCCATCTCCCCCTATGCGGACTGGGTGCTGCATCGCGCCGCCGCGCCCTGCCTGGGCATCCTGAATCTGGGGGGCATCGCCAATCTCACGCTCCTGCGGGGCGAGAACCCGCCGGTGGCCAGCGACTGCGGCCCGGCCAACGGCCCGCTCGACGCCCTGATGCAGGCCGAAGCCGGCCAGCCCTTCGACCGCGATGGCCGGCTTGCCCTCGCCGGCCGGGTGCTGGCAGGTGAGGCCGCCCGCCTGCGCCAGGACCCCTTCTTCAGCCGCCCGCTGCCGAAGAGCACCGGCCTCGAGCGCTTCGGCCCGGCCCTGGCGCGCGAGCTGCGCGCCCGACAGCCCGCGGCCCGCCTCGAGGATCTGCTCGCCACCCTGGTGGACCTGGCCGCCTGGTCCGTGGCCGAATGCCTGCGCCAGGCCGGCGCGCCGGCCGGGGTGGCCCTGCATCTCTGCGGCGGGGGCGCGCACAATCCGGCGCTGCGCCAGGCCTTGGCGCGCCATCTCGGACCCGCCGGCAGCGTGCGCGACTACGCCGATCTCGCCCCGCCCGGCGACTTGCGCGGCGACGGGGGACTGCGCGAGGCCGTGGCCTTCGCCCTCCTCGGCGACGCCTTTCTGCGGGGCGAGGCGGCCACTTGGCCTTCGACCACGGGCTGCCGCCGGCCGGCCCGGCTCGGGGTCCTGTGCCCGGCGCCGGCGCCCGGCCCGCTTCCTTGACCACCCCGGCAGGGTCCCTATCATGTTGCCTCCCTGAGCGGGCCCGCTATTCAGCGGAGCCCAATCGGTGGAAACCCGACCCGGGTTTTGTCCCGTCACCCGTCCCGTCCCATGAGCCTGACCCGAGCCCTGACCTTGCGCTCCTTGCTGGCCGCCACTTTCCTCGTCCTTGCAGCGGCCCCCGCGGCAGCCCAGGACCCCCAAGAACTCTTCAACCAGGGCATGCGGGCCTACGAGGCCGGCGATTACGAAGCCGCTCGCACCGCGTTCCGCCAGGTCGTCGCGGCCCAACCGGATCACGCCGCGGCCATGGCGATGCTGGGATCCAGCGAAGACTTCCTGCTCGAGCTGCTGGTCGCCGGCGGCGAGTTCGAAACCTTCGCGCGCGAAATCCTCGCCTCCGCCGCCACCGGCTCGCGCGAGTTGATCCGCGACGCCGACGCCGCCGCCAAGGACGCCGAAGCCGTCTTCTCCGAAGACCTCAACACGCGCAACGAGGCCATCTTCGCGCTCGGCATCAAGTACGGCCCCTTCGCCGCGCCGCCGCTGGTCGCCGCGCTCGGCGGCAACGATCAGAGCCGCCGCCTCGGCGCGATCTACGCGCTCTCGCGCATGGGATCGAACGTGGTGCTGCCGCTGCTGGCCGCCACGCACTCCAGCAACGAGCAGGTGCGCATGGGCGTGCTGCACGCGTTGAACGCGCTGGGTGACGCGCGCACGAACGCCCGCGTGGCCGACATGGCCGCGAGCGATCCCTCCGGCGCGGTGCAGGCCCTGGCGGCCTCCATCCGCACCGAAGACGGCGATCCCGCCGAGATGCACCTGGTGCAGGGCGAGAACTGGTACACGGGCACCGGCCCGCTCGGCCTCAGCGCCGTCGAGAACTACGGCGTGCTGTGGACCATCGAAGGCAGCCGTCTCACTCCCTACGACGTGCCGCAGGCGGTCGTCAGCCTGGAGCTGGCGAAGAATTCCTGGCTGCGCGCGCAGGAGCTGGGCCACCCGATGGCCAACAATCACCTGGCCGTCGGCTACGCCGCGGAAATCGCGGCGCTGGGCAGCAACGAAGAATACGCCGCCATGGCGGCCGCGCAGCGCACCGCGCTGCTGACGATCCCGCACGAGGCCATCAACGAGGCCCTGCACTACGCCGTCGAATCCGATCAGCCGATGGTCGCCGCGGGGCTGATCAGCGCGCTGGACGGCCCCGGCGGTCAGGCCTGGTCCGGCTTCCACGCCGCGCTCGGCAGCGCCAACTCGAACGCGCGCATCGGCGCGGCCATCGCGCTGGCGCATCAGGACGTGTTCGAAGACGGCGTGCTCGAGGCGCTGGCGCAAGGCCTGGGCTTCGAAGCGATCCGCGTCGTGCACGTGCTGGACGGTGATCAAGCCCGCGCGGCCAGCCTTGCTGCCGCTCTGCGCGACGCCGGCGTCACTGTGACCGTGGCGGAAAGCGGCGCCGAGGGCCTCGCGAATCTGCGCATGGCGATGGGCGTGGACGTCTTCGTGGTGGCGGACCCGCTGCCCGATTACTACGCGCAGCGCGTCGTCGCGGGAATCCGCGAAGTCGAGCGCTACGCCGACACGCCGATCCTGGTGATCGGCAACGAGGAGACCGAAGTCGAAGGCGCCGAAGTGGTGGACGCGATCACCGCCGAAGCGGTGACGGCGGCCTTCCAGGAGCTGGACGAGGCGCGCACCCGCTACGAAGCGGTGGCGGCCTCCGCGGCCCGCGCTCTGGCGCACGCGGCGTTCGACGGCAAGGCCGCGAGCTCCGTGCCCGCCCTCGAGGCCGCTGCCGGACGCGCCGACGCGATCGCCATCAGCGCGCTGCACGCGCTCGGCTACGCGGCCAGTCCGACTTCGGTCGGCGTGCTGCAGGCCGTGGTGGCCGATACCGGACGCAGCGTGGAAGTGCGCGTCGCGGCCGCGGGCGCCTGCGCCAATCTCTACGCCCGCAGCAAGGCCGCGCTCGACGCCGCCGTGTTCCAGGCGGCGATGAAGGAAGGCGACGCGGAAGTGGCCGCAGCCTGCGCGCGCGTGCTGGGCATCATCGGCGCGGGCCACCTTTCGGCCGGGATCGCTCTCCAGTAGAATCTTTCCGGTCGCGCGAGGCCCGGCGTCCCAGCGGCGCCGGGTTTCGCATTTCAGGGCGGCGCGGCCGATGGCCAGAGTAGCTCAGTGGTAGAGCACCGCTTTCGTAAAGCGGGGGTCACGAGTTCAAATCTCGTCTCTGGCTCCATTTTTTGGTGGTGAGAGGGGGTGGTTGTGGTTCGTCTGCGCCGTCGGGCCGGGCTCCGCGCGCGGCGGGCGGCATTCGCGCGCAGCGCTTGGCGGCCGGTGCGGCTCGGAGCGCGCGTGTGAGGCGAAGCGGCGGCGCGGCGCGGCGCGCGGGAAGAGGCGCGCTCTGCAATGCCCGCGCGCGCGGACCCGGCCCTCCGGCGCTGATGTTCGCTCAAGACCCCGCAGCTCGCCGCAGAAACGGGGAACGAGACGAGGTGTTGGCTTGTGAGAGGGTTGGGGGAGGAGTCGTGGTTCTTGTGCGCCGTCGGGCCGGGCTCCGCGCGCTCGGGCGGCATTCGCGCGCAGCGCGGGGCGGCCGGTGCGGGGCGATGCGCGCGCGTGGTGTGGAGCGGCGGCGCGGCGCGGCGCGCGGGAAGAGGCGCGCTCTGCAATGCCCGCGCGCACGGACCCGGCCCTCCGGCGCGGGATCCCGACTCTTTCACCCCTGCCATCGGTGATGACAGCGGATCGGCGCAGGCAGTCGCGGTGAATCGGATGGGGGTTCTTGTGCGCCGTCGGGCCGGGCTCCGCGCGCTCGGGCGGCATTCGCGCGCAGTGCTTGGCCGCCGGTGCGGGGCGATGCGCGCGCGTCGTACGGAGCGGCGGCGCGGCGCGGCGCGCGGGAAGAGGCGCGCTCTGCAATGCCCGCGCGCGCGGACCCGGCCCTCCGGCGCGGGATCCCGACTCTTTCATCCCACTCTTCGACGACGACACGCATTGGCGCAGGCAGGAGCGGGTGCTTGGGTCTGGGTTCGTCTGCGCCGTCGGGCCGGCTCCGGGCTTCTCAACCGACGGATCGGAGAAGACGACCGCTTGGCGTTGGCGGGACTGTAGGTCGAGTGGATAGGTCGGCCCTCAGGCTGTGCACCACTCTTCGCTCCGTTGGTGAGATTGAGAGCGGTGGCAGACGGCGACGGGTCCGGGGTCGGCTCGAGCCGGCATTGCAGAGCGCGCCTCTTCCCGCGGCTCGTCCTGCGCCGGCCCTCAGCACTGCGCGCGAATGCCGCCGGCGCGAGCCGAGCCCCGGACCCGGCGCCGCA
>Ga0315910_10000260_pt1 | contig 57985 bp, 50 predicted proteins | sample EdamamesoilMG_FD_204470 | JGI IMG/M metagenome (GOLD analysis project Ga0315910, IMG submission 204470) | Garden soil microbial communities collected in Santa Monica, California, United States - Edamame soil | ecosystem: Environmental > Terrestrial > Soil > Garden | place: USA: California... | reverse complement strand
CGCTGTTAGCGTCCACCAGACCAAGACGCGAAGAGAGAGCGTATCGAGCCATACGAGACCGATGAGCAACGCCGGGATGGTGGACGGGAACGGCGTCATACAAGGTCAGAATTCTCGGTCGGGGCACTAGTGGTGCTCCATGCGCGACTCGGGACTGGCCGTGGCTACCACGGCCAGGCTCGCGGCGGCACCCGATCGACATCGAGCTTCACCCGCATCGTCGTTGCCTCTTCCACGCTCGCAAGGGGAACGACCGCGCGCCAGACGAGGGAGAACTTTGCCTCCTCGGGCTCCAGGACGAGGGTGTCGAGGTGCATGGGCCGGGAATCCTCGCGACCGGAAGTTCTCGTCCGGTACAATGCCTGGCCGACGGTGAAACCTTCGTGCCCGAGCCGGGAATGGTTCCAATCTAGACGCCTTGGATGAGTGAGGTTTGGTCATGAACACCGGTCTCCATCAACCCCTCAAATCGATCTCGGTCATAGGGTTTGACGTTCGGCGCTCCCCCGTAGCGACGGCACCGGTGCTCATGGACCGCGCTCGCCGCTCGGGCGGTCTCCTCGTTCCCACCTGCCCCCTCGTTCTCACCGCGGACCGCTCGATCTGGCCGTCGATTTTCTACCTGGAGGGGCGCTACGACGCCGCAGCAGTCCAGTTTCCAGATGACATCGTCCTGCCCGCCACGGCTGGAAACCGGTACTTCGAGGCGTTCGACCTTTGGGACAACGTGTATGCGATGCGCAGTGCGTATGTGCAGACCGCAACTGGGGACAGTGGAGTAGCCTTTGGCTTGCTCAGGCCCGACGACTACGGAGACACGCTGATCCCGGACAGCTGGTTCGAAGCCATTCACGAGGGCACCGGTGTCACGCCCGGGGTCGCTGGGAGCGATTGGCCATTTTTGGGGTTCGACGTGGTCAACAGCGGGTTCATGAGCGCGATCTCGGGCTTTGGGTCGCTCGACGACATCGACGCCTTGCGCTCCCGGTGGAGGTCATACCCCAATGTGTTCGGATTGTTCGAACGTCGGGACGTCGCGCTCAACTATTGTAAAGAAGCCAACGTTAGGCTCAAAGGGGATGGGCCGTTCTTCGTGCTGGCATTGTTCCTTTTGTGGGATACGACCGGTGAACTCCAAAAAGGCGCCAAGCATCTCGTCGAACGCCGACCTCCGTAGGACTCGACGACTCCGGCGTGTCCCGCGTACCAGGCACCACTCTCGACCCATAGAAACCGCCGCAGATGCCTGCGGACGGCGCAAAAATCGGCCCTGGCTTGCAACAAGATCCCCCAGCTTCGACCCCAGTGCTCGCGAACGAAGGTTTGGGTCAGCCGTGAGTTCTTGGGGAGCTCGACCAAGTACGGGGCAACTTCGAGGAGCTTGTCTCCTTCTGTGCCGTCGTACGAGGAATAGTAGAGTTCTGCGTGGGTTCGCAGCAGTAAGGTGGCGCATTGGGCGCGGGCGTGTGGCAGTTGCAACCATCGAGTGCAAGACGATCGATCTCGAGGTGACGCTGGCGTTCGTCCCGTGGAAACTACGGCCATGACTTACGTCATGGTCGATATCGAGGCGGACGGACCCATTCCGGGTGACTACTCCATGGTCAGCCTGGGAGCCGTGGTCGTCGAGCCCACGCTCGCTCGCACGTTCTACGCACAGCTCCGCCCGATCTCCGAGCAGTTCGTCCCGGAGGCGCTCGCGGTGAGCGGCCACACCCGCGAGGAGACGCTCGCGTTCGAGGATCCCGCGGTCGCAATGACCAGGTTTGGACGCTGGGCGACGGACCAGTGCCCGCAGCGACGGACCTTCATCTCGGACAACAACGGGTTCGATTGGCAGTTCGTGAACTGGTACTTCCACCATTTTCTCGGCAAGAACCCGTTTGGGTTCAGTTCTCAGAACCTCGGGTCGCTCTACAAGGGCCTCGTGCGAGACACCACCAAGACGTTCAAGCACCTGCGGAAGACCAAGCACTCGCACCACCCCGTCGATGATGCCATGGGCAATGCGGAAGCCCTGCTCGCGATGGAGGGACTTGGCCTCCGCTTGGGCAAGTCGTGAGCCGAGTGACGACGGTCGGGACTGGCTGCACGGGCGCCGGATTACCCTCGAGGTTTGAGGCTACGGCACGTGACCTTCTGCGGTAGGCCCGCGAGCGCGCGCTCGACTTCCGGGCGCACGGACGCCGCCGGCCACCGCTCGAGGTACAGTCGAAAGGCGCACACGGCACGCCTTGGATCGCCGTTCGAGGCTTCGAGTCTCGCCAGATCGAGCAATCCCGTTCGCGCCTCGGGAGCGCGGGGATACGCGGTGGCAAGGCGCCGCAGGAGCGTGAGGGCAGCGTGCGTGTCCCGTCGTTGGAGGGCTTCCTCGGCCTGCCGCGACAAGTCTGCAGCGGATGGTCGCGGTCCATGAACATTCGGCGACCAGGCTTGCGATCGCAGACGGCCCTCGGAATCGACGGTCACCCATGTCTCGGTGCCCGGGAGCAAGCGTACGGCCTCGCGTGTGGTGACGAGCGTGAGCGGATGCTTCGCACTCGCGGCGACGCGAACATGGTACTCGCCGGTGACCAGCACGGCGTGCCAAGGATCCAGAACTTCCGGAGTATCCGAATCGCCGAGCCGCTCGATCGTCGCAGCGGAATCGAGTCGAAGCGCCGCGGCGGCGATCGGAGCGTGGACGTTGGGCGGGATGGAAGGAGCGTGCGGCGTCGGATCGGTAGACGCCTCGCGCCTTGGTGGTGGGTCCTGTTCGCTCGCAAGCACCATGGGGGCGGGGTCCGAGGTTTGGCTGGCTCGCCAGGAAGCGAAGCCGAGCGCACACGCGCCGAGGCATGCGGCCGCGGCCAATGTCGTCCGGATCGTCCAGGCGCGGTCGCGCGTCGCGACGATCCGTCGGATATCGTCCACGGCGACTCGAGTGGGCGTTGGATTTTGCTGGGCCGCCTGTTGGCACAGCGCGCGCAGGCGGGGATCCATGGGGAAGGGTTCGCTCACGGTTTGACCTCCCATCCGAGCTCGCGCCGGAGGAGCTCCTCGGCCTTGCGCGCGCGATAGGATACGGTGCTCACGGGGACGCCCAGGCGCAGGGAGGCCTCGTCGAGGCCCAGCTCGTCGATCGCTCGCGCGACGAAGGCTTCGCGGTACTTCGCCGGGAGACGGCCGAGCGCTCGATAGAAACGATCGAGCTCGTCGCTTGCGGCGGCGAAGGCCTCGGGACCCTCCTCCACCGCAGCCTCGGTGTCGACGAGGGCGATGGACTCGCGGGCGCGCCTTCGGGTTCCGGAGGCCCACCAGTTCCTTACCTTGTTGACGGCGATCCGGTAGAGCCAGGTGTCGACCTGCGCGTCCTCGCGAAAACTCGCAAGACCACGAAACGCGGCGACGAAGACCTCTTGGACGAGGTCGTCGACCGCGCTCGGATCGCCCGTCATCCGGAGAATCTGGCGCGCGACACGGTGTTTGTGGGCCTCGAACAGCTCGGCCTGCGCGGTGGCGTCACCGCGTCGGGCGGCGTCGAGGCGCATCTCCGGGGCGGCTGGGAGAACACGAGGCAAGGAGAGTGCGAGTGTACTCGCCACGACGCACCGTTGGACCGGGCCGCCGCTCCGAAATCCAACTCGGTCACCTTCGGAACAGAAATCCTAGGCGCAGGTTCACGGCGAACCGTACGGGATCCCAGCGAAAGGTCGCCTCGGAACCCACGAACCTCAGGGGCGGGAGCGTGAGCTCGGGGCCGAACTCGAGCGCGCCCCACAAGCGGCGCCATCGGATGTGAACTGCCGCTGCCGCGGCGATCGTCGCAGCGGTTGCGCGATCGCGACCGCGTTCGCGGGCATACGCGATCACCACGCCACCGCGCACCAAACCCCCAAACCAGAGGAGGTCGCGAATCGCGGGGCTGCCGGCGGCGAGACCTACGTTGGCGCGCAGCGCATCGACCGAAAGCGGCGCCTCGGACGACCGGGACCATTCCACCGACGCCCATGGCACCAGATGCTGCCCCGCGACGTATCCGCCCCCGGCGACGCCCAAACGAGTGTCGAGCGCGACCTCCGACGCGAAGTTTCCACCGAGTCCGAAACCAGCGGCGATGAAGGCTCGCGGTGCATCGAGGCGCGGCGCGCCGCGGCTCACGGAAGCCGCAGCAGGGGCGACCGCATGCTGATCGATGAGGAGCGCGAGCTCGGCCGCGACCTGCCGGGCGCGTGCGTCATCATCGCCCGCGAGCTCGATGCTGCGGATGAACGTCGAGCCGCTCGGGGGTGACAAGGTGACGCGCAGGCGCGAAGGGCCGTCACGCTCGAGTCCGATGTGCCAATCCTCTGCGCGAGGGCCGAGGCGCGTCTCGACCCCGCGGCGGATGGCCTCGAGGTCGAGCTGCGTCTGCGCGCCGTGGAGGTCCAAAGGGCTGACCGCGAAGGCCAGCGCGAGCAGAACCTCGAGCATGGCCTCCGAAGGTACCAGCTCTTGCCGCGGCCTCGCGGATCATCCTACGGGAGGCAGGCAGCACCCCAGCAGGCAGAACCAGTGCTCGGGGCAGTCCGAGCTGTCATCGCACGTTGTCCCAGAGTCGCACATTTGGTCGATGCCATCGCATTCCTCCGGGAGCTCCTCGTCGCCGAAACACCGCTCACATTGCTCCGGTTCGCAGTCGTTCATACAATCGTCGCTCTGGGTGCAAGATTGACATGCATCCAGGTTGTCGAGCGCGCAGCCTGCACCCGAGTTCAAGAAAATCGTCCGCTCACCGGTGGGGGTGTCGACGAGGCAACAGCCGAAACAGTCACAACCCGGTGGGGTGAACGGGGTGCACACGTCGATGCATCCGTCGGTCTGCGTGGCGTTCTGGCCGGAGCAGTTGCCCGCACCCGTGTACTCGCAACCGATCTCTGCGCCGGGATTCTCCATGTCGCAGCGGAGGTTCCAATCACATCCGTCGTCGCCCTGACCGCTGTTTCCGTCGAAGAAGCAATCCTGGCGACAATCCATGTTGTCCCCGGGGATGCCCGTCGCGAAGGTGCCCTCGTCGTCGTCACAGGGGCCAGTGCATTCGGGATCGAGGAGGTCCATCATGCCATCCCCGTCGTTGTCGGTCTCATCGCCGCACGCGTAGATGGTCCCGCCGCACGAGACCCCGATGAACTCACCAGAAGCATCGCTCGCAAGGCTATCCGCCGCGCTCGAAGCCGCGTCGGTGTCCTCACCCGAAGATTCGGCTGCCGTCCCGTCTTGGGAGCCTGCGTCCGAGGTCGCGCTGGTCGTCGACGTTGCGTCCGCGACCGACGTGCCGGACCCCGTGGTCGCGCTGCCACCGCTCGTCTCGGCGCCAGTGTTGCTCGTCGTTGGGGCCGTTTCGCCCGCGGTCAGGGTCGCGCTGCCCTCGGTGGTGAGCGTGGTCGAACCGGAACCGCCGGCGCTGCCTTCTTGGGACTCGGTGTCGCCTTTGCAGCCCCAAGCGAGGACAACGGCCGCGATCAACAACGTGGTGGCGTGACGCATCGCAGCTTGGACAGGAGATGAAGGGCGATTTCCAAAGTCCACGATCTTTTTTTGGAAGCGCCCTCGTCGGCGTGGTCCGAGAACACATGAAGGGACATCAGAAAGTTCCGATGTGGGCGTGGCTCTGCTGCGCAGCTTGTGCGGACGAGGTCGTCGATGCCTCGGGCGAGGCGGGGATGGAGTGCCGGGGCACCGAGGCGGCGGACGAGCCCGTTTGCGCCAATGGCTTGGTGTGCGAGGTCGGTATCGATCCGGCGCTGGAGGTGGGCGTCTGCGCGGAGCCGGTGCAGCTGCGAGGCCTCGTCACGGATGCCTCGACCGGTACCCCGATCGCCGGGGCTCTCGTCTCCGCGCTCGATGCGACGGGAGCACCCGTGACGCGCGTCGCCGTCACGGATGCAGCTGGGGCGTACCAGCTCGAGGTCCCCGCGCCGCGCAATCCCGATGGCGGACTCCCGGAAGGGACCCATTGGATGCTCTTCGTCTCGGCGCGGGACTACCAGGCGTTTCCCGCCGCACTACGACCGGCAATCCCCATCTACGCGAGCGAAGCCGTACATGATCCCGAAGCGGGGGAAGGCGGGCACGGGGCGCACGTCGTCCGTGGAGCATCGACCGAGGTGGCCTTGTGGCTCCTGCCTGAATCTCGACGCGGGGGTCGAACGATCACGGGCCGCGTCGGTGTGGCGGGGGACGATGTTGCGGGCACGCTCGTCGTCGCGGAACCTGGTCCCGAGGCTTCCTATACGATCGCGGATGTTGCCGGCGATTACACCCTGTTCAACGTCCCTGCCGATGCCACCATCACGGGCTATCGTAAAGGGGTCTCGGTCACGCCGATCGCAACGAGTGGCGATGTTGACACGCTCGTGGATCTGCCGCCCAGCCCTGGAGGCCTTGCCGCGGTCACGGGCTCGGTGAATCTCGTCAACGCGCCAGGAGGCGATCCCACGAGCGTCGTCTTGGTTCCAGCGTCCGTGTTCAGCCAATCGTTCGAGCGTGGTCCCGTCCCGCTCGGGTTGCGCGCTCCGGAGGCACCACTTCCGCCTTCGATCACCGGTGCGTTCACGCTCGAGCAGGTTCCCCCCGGACGCTACAAAGTCCTCGCCGCGCTGGAGAATGACCAGCTCGTGCGTGACCCCGATACCGGGGTCGCCGGTACGGAGCTCTTGGAGGTCACCGTCACGGGTGCGGACGTGACCCTTAGCGAGGGCTTCAAGGTCACCGCAGCCCTCCATGTCGTGGGTCCCGGAGCCGACGCGCCCGAACTCGTCCCCGGATTGCCGACGTTCGAGTTCGCGGACGACTCCTCCGAAGACTTCTACACGCTCGTGGTCTACGACGCGCTCGGTCAGCTCGTGTGGCAAGTGGACGATGTTCCGCGCGTGACGGGCAACGCGACCGTGAGCGTGCCGTATGCCGGGCCGTCGCTCATCTCGGGGATGTACTATCAGTTTCGGGCGACCTCGATGCGAGGCGAAGCGCCGGATGCCACACCGATCTCGCGCACCGAGGACCTACGTGGCGTGTTCATTGCGCCGTAGTTGCACACCCGAGGGAGGAGCGTGTGGTCGCACGCCCCACGCGGCTCGGACGTTCCTTGGTGGAACGAACCTGGAATTCTCGAGCTCAGGAGGGTCGATCCTCCTGATGCCTCGAACGGTGAGATGTTTGTCTCTCGGGTTTTCTGCCTTACTCTCTGGGCTCGGTTGTGACTCCGAGCCTGTAGTCGCGGAGGCCCAGGTCACAGCAGAGGTGGTGGCCACGCCCCCCGAGTTGCAAGCGCACGTGGTCGAGCCTCCGGTGGTGACTGCGGGCTACACCATCGAGCGCAAAGCCTTCGATCTCGAGGCGACCTTGGCGCTCGCGGAGCGGGAGGAAATCGAGAGCGCCGCGGAGCTCGAAGTCGTGATCAACGCGGATGACTCGCCGGTGGTCGTCGATGTCGATCGCGATGGCGCGCGTGATTTCATCCAAGTGTACGAGCTTCCACGCGCGGAAGAGAATCACGTGTCCTTCGAGTTCCGCGCAGTGGCGTCTTCACACGGGAAGGTGGCCGCCGACGCGGAGTTCGTCGCACTCGCGACCGCCGACTTTCGCCTCGATCCCGTCGCGAAGGTCGTGGTCGTCGAAGGTCGCTACACGCCCGTGGTCGTCGACGTCACGCATGACTTCGTGGTGACGCGCACGATCTCCATCGAAACGCGGCAAGAGGTCGGGCGCCGCCACGTCGTCGTGGGTGCTCCGTTCGTCGCTTGGGTTTGGCTCGATGCCCGGCCCGTGTTCGTCGGGCATGTTCATTTGCCGCCCGGTCACGCCAAGAAGCTCGGTTTGAGCTGGCACGGTCATGGCCACGCTCACGGTCATGGTCATCACCGTCACGGGGCGCACGGCAAGCACGGAGCCGTCGTCCATGGACCGTCCGCACCGAGCTTCGGCGCCAAGGCCAAGTTCTCCGTGCATGCCGGTGGACACCATGGCGGTCACCACAAAGTCAAAGCCCATCATGGGGGCGGCCACGCGAGCTTCAAGGTGAAGGCGGGTGGCCACGCCAGCCACGGCAAGGGCGGCAAGAGTCACGGAAAAAAAGGACGCTGACTGCTAGCCCCGGTGTCCGTGGACGCCGTAGACTCGCGCAGTGCCTCCCTCCATGTTTCGGTTCACGAACTACCGCGAGATTCCTGGGGCAAACTACAAAGACCCGGTGATATGGGGCGGCCCGTGGCTCGAACGCTCGCAATTCGTCGAGCACGAGCTCGCCCAGTTGCAGTGGGTCTTGCGCGAGTGGGGGATCCGCGGGGACGATCCATTCGCGATCCCGTGCGGCGCCTTTCAAGGCATGGCGGAGGTTCCCTTGGAACGCTGGGATGTCACCACGGAGGATGGCACCCCGGTGTATTCCATTTGGACCTACATGGTCGATAGCGGGGCTGTCTGGGCCTATGGCACGGCAACGCTCGTGGGTCAGATCATCCAGTTCGGGGGTGAGTTCGAGGACGAAGGGCTCGCCGCAGCGCTCGAGGAGAGTCGCAAAGCCGCGCGCGAAGCCAATCCGGACATGCCGCTGCCGGACAGTTTCGATTGAGACCTGAGGTCGGTTGGCCATGAGGTGTGGTTGCAACCGGGGGGCCCTCCTGAGAGACTCGTAACATGGCCGACGCGTTGGCCTTCTCGGACGTCATCGGATCGTGGCCGGATGCGGTCGTTTGCCTGGACGAGGGCCGCGTCGTGCTCGCCAACGAGCGTGCCGCGACGATGCTCGACTACGCGATCGCGGACCTCCGAGAGCTGACGTTCGAGCAGCTGTTGTGGGAAGAGGAGCGGCAGGGGGCGGCATGGTTCGAGCCGCAGAACGTGGGGGAGGGCTGGCGTCGGCTCATTGCCTTGCGGCGGCGCAACGGTCAGCCCGTCGACGTGGACGTCGCCACGAGCTTGGTGACGAGCGGGGGGCGGCCTTGGGTCGTCGCGACGCTGCGAGATGTCGCGATGCTCCGCCCGGTCGTCGATACGCTCGATGATCGCGAGCACTTGCTCCGTCAGGCGGTTTCGTTCTCGCAGCTCGGGGTGTTCCACCACGACCATGCCTCGGGTGAGCTCTATTGGTCGCCCGAGATGCGGCGCATCGTGAACGTGACGCTGGACGAGCCCGTCACCATGAATCTGGTGTTGCAGTCGGTGCATCCCGCCGATGCGGCGCGCGTCGGAGCGGCCATCGCCAAGGCTCACAGCCCTGCGGGCAATGGTGAGTACGAGGTGGAAACGCGCATGGTCCAGCGCGGTGGCGAGATCCGGTGGACGTCCACGCGCTCTCAAACCATCTTCGAGGGCGAAGGTGAGCAGCGGCGTCCAGTACGGACCCTCGGGGTGGTTGCCGACATCACAGAACGCAAGGAGGTCGAGCGCGAGCGGGAACGCTTGATCTCGATCCTCGATACGACCCCGGACGTGGTCGGGATCCGCAGCGTCGACGGCACGTTGCTCTACCTCAATCGGGCCGGTCGAGAGCAGCTGGGCGTGCACCCCGATCTGCCCCACACCTTCAACCTCGGCTTTGGGCATGCGCCTTGGTCGGCCACGCTGCTGCGCGAGGTCGCCATACCCACGGCGATTCGCACGGGGATGTGGCGCGGCGAGACAGGAATGGTGCGACCGAACGGGGAGGAAGTCCCCATGTCGCAAGTCATCATCGCTCATCGGGACGAGGAAGGCGGCGTCGCGTTCATCTCGACCATTGCCCGCGACTTGTCCGAGTTCAAGGCCATCGAGGCACAACTGCTGCAAGCCCAAAAAATGGAGGCTGTTGGGCGGTTGGCGGGTGGGATGGCGCATGATTTCAACAATGTCTTGTCGGTGATCTTGGGAGTAGCGCTCTCGTGCCAGGCCGAGCTGCAGGACAGGTCGCCGCTCGCCGATGATCTGGCGGAGATCATCCGCGCAGCGGAACGTGCGGCCGAGCTCACCGGACAGATGCTCGCATTCAGCCGCAAGCAGGTCCTACGCCCGCGCGTCGTCGATGCCAACGCGGCGATCCAGAACATGACGTCGATGTTGGCGCGGATGCTCGGGGAAGACGTCGAGCTCCGGTTCCTGCCGGTGGAGGGGCTTGCCTGCATCAAGGTCGATCCCACGCGCTTCGAGCAGGTGTTGATGAACCTTGCCATCAATGCCCGCGATGCGATGGTGGAGGGCGGTGTCCTGACATTCGAGACCCACAACGTGGACCTCGACGAGGCGTACGTGAGCGCCCATATCGATGCTCAGCCGGGTCCTCACGTGGTGATCTCCGTGACCGATACCGGTCATGGGATGGACGCGCAGACGCGCAGCAAGATCTTCGAACCCTTCTTCACGACCAAGCTTCCCGGGCAAGGGACGGGCTTGGGCCTTTCGACGGTGTTCGGGGTCGTCAAACAAAGTGGCGGCAACCTTTGGGTCTACAGTGAGCCGGGCCGCGGAACCACGTTCAAACTGTATTTCCCGGCCGCGATCGGTGCCACGCCGGAAGAGCTCCCGCGACGGACCGTCGTCGAACTGCGGGCGCCCCGTCCTGCGACGATCCTGCTGGTCGAAGACGAAGTTCCCCTGCGCCACGTGCTGGTCAAGGTGCTCGAGAAGGCAGGCTATCGCGTCCTCGAGGCCGAGGATCCAGATCACGGATTGGCGCTCGCCCTCACGGAAGGGACGGCGATCGATCTCCTCCTCACCGACGTCGTGATGCCGAAAATGAGCGGACGCGCCTTGGCCGAGCGCATCATGAAGGCAAGGCCAGACCTGGCCGTCATCTACATGTCGGGGTACACGGAGAACACCATCGTCCACCACGGCGTGCTGGAGGAAGGCGTGCACTTCTTGCCCAAGCCCGTGACGCCCGGCGCCCTGTTGCGTCTGCTCGCCGAGGTTCTGGGTCCTGAGGGTTGATCGCGAGCCGCCTGCTCGGGCATGTCGCGGGCGCTCAGTCCGTGGACTCCCACGAATCGTCGCGATGGAGGAGATGCGCGCGAGCGTGCGCTTCGGAGACGAGGGCCGGAGCGAGTGAGACCAGCTCGGGGTGGATCGACGGGTCGCTCATGCAGCTCATCGATTCGTAGGAGAGCGCGGCCACGGCGATCCGCGTCTGGGGATCGTAGTGGAGCGCGGTAATTGCGGGATCCGTCCGATCCAGAGTCATGTCGGGAGGGTCGCCGCGCCATGTCGGGTAGGGATCACTCTGCAGGAGTTTGACGCCGCGCACGCGCCCAACGAAACGGCCATTGCGGTAGACGACCTCGACCGGACGCTGATGAGGGTCGACCGGCATCTCGACTTCGCGCTGACCGGAGCCGGGCGACGAGATCGTCTCTACAGGGAGTTCCGCGAGCGCGCGGTACCTCGCGAGGATCGCGTTGATCCGCGCGATCGCTCTCTCTGCGGTCTGTGCCGCCTCGGCGCAGCGCTCTGCAGGAATCGACAGGTTGTGACCCAGCAGCGTCGCTTGATCGGCGAGCTCGAGGATGCGCGCGCGCGTCCCATCCGGCCGTCGCCACTCGACGGCGATCGGCCCGCTCTCGTCCGCACCCGCGTAGGTTTCCTCGATGAAGATGGCGACGAGCGAGCCATCGCGGGCGATCGCAGGGAGGCCCTCGGCCTCGACCGCGATGTCACACCGATCGTCCTGCGGGTCGGGCCGGTGAAGGAGCAGTCGTGGGGTCACCGCCTTCTGCACAGAGACGGTGGCAGGCGTGGGCGGCGGCGCCTCTGGTCCGAGGGCGAGCACGGCGAGGACGGGGATCGCGGGGAGAAGCACGGGCCCAAAGACGCCGCCCCCAGGCCCGATATTCCCGCGGCCTCGGTCCGACGCCCGCCGAAACCGCGCCTCGAGGGAGCAGCCCCGACCCGAGCTGGTAGGCTCCGCGCATGGGTCACGCCAAGCCAAACACGAGGACCAACGCATGACCGGTGCACTCGCGGAAATCGAGGTGCACCGCCCCGCACTGATGGCGCATTGCTATCGCATGCTGGGTTCGGTCGTGGATGCGGACGATGCCGTTCAGGAGGCGCTGCTCCGGGCCTGGCGCAGCCAAGGCGCGTTCGAGGGGCGCTCTTCGGTGCGGACGTGGCTGTTTCGCATCGCGACGAATGTATGCTTGGATGCACTTGGGAGTCGGGCGCGGCGCGTCCGGCCGATCGACGATCGTAGCGTGGGCACCATCGACGACCCGCTGGACACGCGGCCGCGCGAGCACTGGCTCGAGCCTGTGCCCGACGCGATGGTCGTTCCCCCGCGTTCCTCTCCGGCCGAGCACGCGGAGATCCGCGAGAGCATCCGCCTCGCGTTCGTGGCCGCGCTGCAGCACCTTCCGCCGCGGCAACGCGCCGCGATTCTTCTGACCGAGGTGGTGGGGTGGAGCGCAGCCGAGTCGGCCGAGTGCCTCGACATGTCCGTGGCTGCGGTGAACAGCGCCTTGCAGCGTGCTCGGGCGACGCTCGCCAAGCAGCGCGACGCCGATTCTCCCGCGGCGCTCACGCAGGAGCAGAACGCGTGGGTCGAGCAGTACGCCGCCGCGTTCGAGGCGTACGACGTCGATCGTCTCGTCACTCTGCTGCACGAGGATGCGGTGCTCTCCATGCCGCCCTACACGCTCTGGCTCCGGGGGCGGGACGCGATCCGAGGTTGGTTTTTGGGGCGCGGTGCCGAGTGCCGCGGCTCGCGGCTCATCGCCACCTCGGCTTGCGGCGCGCCGAGCTTCGGCCAATATCGGCGGGCGCCGGGGGGCGGGCATCGGGCGTGGTCCCTGCTCGTGCTCGACGTGCGGTCCACGGGCGTGGCCGCGATGACCGCGTTCCTGGACACCGAGGCGTTGTTTCCGCGCTTTGGGCTCCCGCTCACGCTGCCCGCTTGAACCGATGAGTTTGCCCGCCCGCGGCGGTCGAAGGGGCATGGTCCACCACGCCCCTCATCCCGGTCGCGAGCTCTTCGTCAACGTCCCCGTCGCGGATCTGCCGCGGTCCATGGCGTTCTTCCGCGAGCTCGGCTTCGTGTTCGATACGAGGTTCACCGACGAGCGCGCGGCGTGCATGCTCGTCGGTGCTCAGGCCTCCGTGATGTTGCTCGATCCGGCGTTTTTCCGGACGTTCACGCCCCGGAACCTCTGCGCGACGGCGGAGGCGATCGAAGCGATCATCGCGTTCTCTTGCGAAGATCGCCGTGAGGTCGACGCGTTGACGGAGCGGGCGATCGCGCTGGGAGCCCGTGAGGCGCTCCCAGCCGTCGACTACGGCTTCATGTACTTCCGGCGCTTCTTCGACCTCGACGGGCATCAGTGGGAGCCGCTCTGGATGCGACCCGCCTCCGAGTCTCCGTGCTCGGCTTGAGCCGTGGATGCGAGCACCTCTTCGACGAACGCGCCTTGGATCGCGAGGTTTTGGGCGAGCACCGGGGCGGTGTAGAGGCCGAAATGCGAGGACTCCAGCACGTGCAGACGTCCACCAGGCGCGCGGTGGGCAGCAGCTTCGAGCTGAGCCTGCGGGTTGAGGCTGTCCCGCGAGGCCGCGACGAACAGAACGGGACACGGGATCTCCTGCACGTGGTCGAGCGGGACGAACCGCTCCATCTCGGGGAGCAGCCGCGCACACAGCACGTTCCGCCACGGCGCGCGCGGGGGCGGGAGCTCGCGCCAGAACGCCTCCGCGCGGTCGAGCCCGGTGCCGTCCCGCGCGGGGCATTCTTCGCTTGGACCAAAGGCGAACTCCCCCGGTTTCCCGAACGCGGGGATGTAGACCGGCGGAAGCCGCCCCGCGGAGAGCTTGGCGAGCGCGAGATCGAGGACCGCGAGCACGATGAACCGCAGGAGCCGCAGTCCTTTGGGTTCCACGGCGGGCGAGGTCGCCACGAACGGGGCGTGGGCGATCACCGCCGCGATCGCGTGCGTGCGCCGGGCAGCCAAGCAGAGGACTTCACCGCCCGAGAAGCTCGAGCCCCACACGATCACGCGCCCGAAACGCGGGGCGGCGTAGGCGATGGCGGCTTCGTAGTCCTCGATCTGACGGAACGGATCGATCCAATGGCGCGGGAGGCCCTCCGAGCCGCCGAGGTGCCGAAAATCGAACAGCAGCGCTGCGGCGCCGCGACGCACGAACTCCCACGCGAACGGCTCGAGCAAGCCTTCCTTGGTGCCCGTGAGGCCCGGGGCCATGATGACGACCGCGTCGGTCGGTGCGTGGGGGAGAAACAGCCACGCTTCGATCTGCGCGCCCGAACTCGAGAAGGAGACCGTCTCGACCGAGCCATCGCGCGTCTCCGAACGGAGTCTTTGCGCGGGCGCTCGCCAAGCGAATCGCCCCTGGCGTGCGAGCCAGACGGAAAACACGACGACCGCCAAGGGGATCGCGATCCAAACGAGCGGGCTCACTCGGTCCACCCTTGTGAAGCGCCAGCCTCGAGTTGTGCGGCCGCGGCCTCCAGCCACGCAAGCTCTGCCTCGAGCATGGCGACTCCGTGCTCGAGGGTGAGGCGCCGGAAGAACCGCTCCCGCGTTTCGCCCGGCGATTTGGCCGAGCGTGAGGCGCGTGACGCCGCGAGGTCGCGCAGGGCGTCGGCGTGATGCTGCAGAGCCTCGCGTTGCGCGCTGAGGATCGTCTTGGCCTGACCATCGGACACCGCGGAGGCAAAGAAGATCTGGACGAGCGTGGCCTCGCGGACCTCTGGAGGGGTTTGCGGCGTCGTCAACCAGCGTTTGAGTTCTTCGCGCCCCGCCTTGGTGATCCGGTGCACCTTCTGATCGGGTTTGCCCGCCTGAGGAACGCTTTCTGCCTCGGTGAAGCCGAGCTCGGCCAGGCGCGCCAACGTGCGATAGATCTGCGCGCGATCGGCCGGCCAGAAGTGGTGAACCGTGGCATCGAACTGCTTCTTCAGGTCGTAGCCAGTCATGGGACCGCTGCGGAGGAAGCCCAACACGGCGTGCGTGAGCGACATAGTAGACTAATCCTATATGAGATCAGTCTGCTATGCAACTCCGTTGCTCTCGGCGCAACGGCCGCGATTCGTCGAACGTCGAGATCCAGTGTTTCGGCGGGCGCCGGCCCGCTACGATCCCGGCATGTTGGCTTTCCAGCTGGCGTTCATCGAACGTCTCGTCGAATCCGAGGTCATTCGTTTCGGATCGTTCACCCTCAAGTCGGGGCGGCGCTCCCCGTACTTCGTGAACGCGGGGCAGCTCCGGACCGGCCGCGCGATCGCGGCGCTTGGGGACGCCTACGCGGCGATGATTCATCACCAGCAGCTTGCGTGCGACTTGGTGTTCGGCCCCTCGTACAAGGGCGTCCCGCTGGCGGTTGCCACCGCGAGCGCGCTCGCCCGTGGGCCTCGCGACGTCGCGTTCGGCTTCGATCGCAAGGAGGTCAAAGATCACGGCGAAGGCGGCACGTTCGTCGGTACGGCCCCGGCTGCCGGGATGCGCGTCGTGCTGGTGGACGACGTCATCACCTCGGGGCAGTCGATCCGCGAAGCCGCAGCGCTCGTTCGCGGGGCCGCCGATGTGGAGATCACGGGGGTGATCGTCGCGGTCGACCGCCAGGAGCGCGGGCGCGGTGAGCGGTCCACCATGGCCGAGCTCCGTGACGAGCTCGGCATCGCCGTCCATCCGATCGCGACGATCCGCGAGGTCGTGGCCCACTTGCGCGGCACGGCGCTCGGACGCACCGCGGGTCTCGACGAGGAGCGCTGCGAGGCGATCGGGGCCTATCTGGCCGAATACGGCGGCGTCGACGGAGGCGCGCCTGCGAGCGACGAGGCGCCATGACGAAGGGCTCCGCAAGGGCGGCCGCGATGCTGGGCCTGGTGTGGTCGCTGGGCTCGTGTTTCGACGCCACCCCAAGTGGCACGGACGACTTCATGGAGGAGGACGTCCCGACCTTCGTCTGTGAAACGGAAGGCGACCCCTCCGACTGTGCGCCTGGCGACGCCTGTTCGAATAGTGCGACGTGTGCCGACGGGACGGTCTGCTCGACCCAGGTCGCGAACGGCGAGCGGATGCCGCTTGCGTGCACCGCCGAGTGCGTGCCACCGAACGACGAGGGTCGTTGGTGCACCGATGACGCTTCCTGCTGCGACCCGGCCACAGTCTGTACGGTCCGGGGTTATTGTGTGGCCGCACCATGAGACGCCTTCGCCGAGCCAGTCCCGGAGCACTCCGCTCCTCCGGCAGAGGATTCGCGATTGCGATCGCGACGCTGTGCGTCGTCGGGTCGTGTGACGAGTCCGCAGACTTCTCGGAGGACCTCATGGACGAGGACGTGCCTACGTTCGTGTGCGAGACGGAGGGCGAGAGCTCCGACTGTCGTGCCGGGGACGCTTGCTCGAGCAGCGAAACGTGTACGACGGGGACGATCTGTGCGACGCAGGTCATGGGGGGCGACCGGATGCCGCTTTCGTGCACGGCGGAGTGCGTGCCCACGAGTGACGAGGGTCGTTGGTGCACCGACGACGCGTCCTGTTGTGACCCGGGGACCGTGTGCACGGTGCGGGGCTACTGCGTCACCTCACCGTGAGGCGCCTTCGCGGCCGGCCTCTCCGCGCCCGGGACACCCGTACGCCGCGGAAGGTTGGAGCGTCGGCGGCGCAACAGCGCCACGAGAGCTCGGTCGTACGGGGGCCGCGCGCGGGCGAAGGCCGCCCGTGCGTGACAAACCCGCGGTACTTGGTTTACGAAGAACGCCGTCAGGTCCCGTCATGAGCGTTGCCACTGCAGAGGAATTCGCACAGTTCGTCGCCAGCGTCGAAGCCGTGGAGGGCTACGCGCGCCCGGCCGCATTCGGCATCGGGTTGGCCACCTTCGCGCTCGCCGATCTCGAGCGCCCCGAGGTGCTCGCCCGGGATGCCGTGGCGCTCGAGACCTGGTTTCCGGTGCCGAACCTCGGTGAAAACTACGGTGTCGCCGCGGTGTTGGCCAAGCTCGTCGGACACACCTCCGGCACCGCGACGTATCGCCTGACGTTGGCGCAGCTGAGCGAAGCGATCTCCTACTTCGCCCCGTTCGAGGGTGATGGCCAGGCGCACCCCAACCTCACGGCCCTGCAGCGCATGCGCGCCCTGCTCTTGCGGCGCGACCGTGATCTCGTGGCGTACTCTCGGGGAGAGACCTCGCTCGACAAGGTGCTCCCGCGCGCCGCGGTGGTCACGTTCATCGGCGATCTCAAGGACGCGCCACGGGACTCCCACGACAGCTACCTCCGCTTGCACCTGATCTCCGGGCGTAGGCTTCCGCCGCACGGCTGCAACCTCGAGGGGTTGTTTGGAAAGCTGACCAACGTGGTCTGGACCAACGTTGGGGCGTATGCCACCGCGGACTTCGAACAGGTCCGCCTGACGCTGCGGAGCCAAGGCGTCTGTGTGATGGTGCACTCCATCGACAAGTTCCCGCGGATGAGCGACTACGTGATTCCCACCGGCGTTCGCCTTGCCGATGCCGATCGCGCGCGGCTCGGGGCTCACCTCGGCGAGGGCACCACGGTGATGCACGAGGGCTTCGTCAACTTCAACGCGGGTACGGTCGGCACCTCGATGGTCGAAGGGCGGATCAGCTCCGGCGTGGTCGTTGGCAAGGGCTCCGACCTCGGCGGCAGCGCCTCGGTGATGGGAACGCTCTCCGGCGGAGGGAAGGTCGTGATCTCGATCGGCGAAGATTGCCTGCTCGGCGCGAACTCGGGCTGCGGGATCTCCCTTGGCAACAACTGTACGATCGAGGCCGGTTGTTACATCACCGCCAGCGCCAAGGTCCGGCTCCCCGACGGGAGCGTCGTCAAGGCAGCGGAGCTGTCCGGGAAGAGCGACCTGTTGTTCATCCGCAACAGCCTCACGGGCGCACTCGAGGTCCGCTACAAGAAGAACGAGACGCGCCTCAACGACGATCTCCACAAGAACTGACCGACCCCACCCTGGAGCGAGGGCCGGCTCTTTGCGGCAGGCTCCGTCCGTTACTTTTGTGGATGCTCGGTGAATTGCTTGGCCCCATCGCAGATGGCGTACCAACTCGGCTTCTCTTTCACGAACTCGTGAAAGACGTTGGTGAGGTTCAGCTCGTCGTCGATGCAGTTGGCCGCGATGGGAAATGAGTCGTTGGTCGACGTGACCTCACCCAGTGAGGTTCCGCATCGCGAACAGAAGCACCTCTCATAAACGTAGGGTGGCTCTGGCTTGTACGTCATCAATGACTCCTTGCCGGACACCAACGCGAACGAATCACGTTGCACGAACACGAGGGTGCTCGCACCGACCTTTCGACAACGGCTGCAATGACATGTGCCCATCATCGTCGGAGGGCTGGAAAGCGTGAATTGGACGGTGCCGCAGCAACAACTACCTCTCAGCATGGATTCCCTATCGCTTTGAGAATCACTGTACATCTGATCAGTTCGAAAGGCAAGAGGCATTCCCTGCTCCAGCGACGCGCAGTTACCGTGGCGTGTTCGCGCAGACCCTATTTCCGGGGACTCTTGGCGCGACGACGTTGACCGAAGGAACACCGCACCCCGATGCGGTCATGACCCGCGAGGAGAATGCGCCCGGTGACGACCTCGCGGTGGAGTGATGGCTACATCGCGTAGGGCCGGCCCTCGGGGGTCGGCCGGTGCAAGTCGCTCCCGACCTCGTCCACGAAGCCGTGGTCGAGCAGCCAGGCGATGATGATCCCGCGGCTGCCCTCGCCTGGGACGTTGGCCTTGCCGACCGTGCGGTTGACCTGGAACTTGACCCCGAGCGCGCGCAGATCGAGCGCGAGCTCCTTCCCTTCGTCGGTCCGCAGGTATGCGTAGCGCTCCACGTGGGCCATGAGTGGGAGGTAGCCGCCGTCGAGGAGCGCGCGTACGGCGGGGAGCAGCTCTGGCGGCGTGTATGGGCCCGTGGTGGTCTCGAACAGCACGTAGCGCTCCGGACCGAACGCGAGCACGCGATGTTCGCGGATACGCACGATGAAGGACTCGTCGAGCCAGTGTTCGGCTCCGAGCTGGAGCTGCAGATCGATGCCGGCGGCCTCGCGTGCCGCGTTCACTTCGTCGAACTTCTGGCGGAGGCCGTCGGGTTCGTTCTCGAACTTCCCCGGATAGATATGTGAGGTCGACACCACGGTTCGAGCGCCCGCGTCCCGCAGCAGCCGGAGCATCGCGAGCGACTCATCCATGGTCCGGCTGCCGTCGTCGACTCCGGGCAGGATGTGCGTGTGGCAGTCACGCTCCCGCAGGTCGATCCTGCGGGCGGGCTTGGAGCTCCAGAGTCGTGACAGAGCCTTGAGCATGGCGATCAGTTCGAGAGTGTCGTGACGATCCCGGCGAAGTTGCTCGCGCCTTGGAAGGCGATACCCACCGCCTGGAGGCCCTGGAGGAACGGCAGGATCTGCTGCATGTAGCGAGAGGCGGTGGCGAGGCCCGTAGGGGCGACGACGATGCGGTCTCCAGGACGCAACCGGATCTGCTCGTCGTAGAGCAGCGCGGTCTCGAGGTCGACGCGATAGACGATAGGCTTGGCGTACCCACCACGGAGCACGGCCAGCTCCCGCCGCGCGCTCGCGGGGGTCGGTCCGCCGACGGTCGCGAGCGCCTCGCTCAGCGAGACCTTGTCGCGGATGATGGGGACGACCCCCGGGTGCTTGACCTCGCCGAGCACGTAGACATTCTTGCCGACGTTGTCCGGGACGTAAACCAAATCCCCGTCGCGCATATAGATGTTGCGGCTGACGTCACCGCCGCGTAGCAAGTCTCGGAGGTTGATCGGGAGCAGGATCCCGTTTCGCACGACCGTGGCGGATTCCAGGTCGGCCTGGGGAGGCACGCCCCCCGCCAGACCGATGGCCTCCAGGAGGGTCGTGTCGCCATCGACGGGGAAGGCGCCGGGCCGAGGCACCTCGCCGAGGACATAGAACTTCTGGGAGTCGTGGCGGAGGATCTCGACGTTGACGTGGGGTTCCACGACAAAGCGCGCGATCTGTTCGCGCAGCTTGTCCTCGAACTCGGTGAGCGTGAGCCCGGCGGCGGGGAGCGAGCCGACCACCGGCAGGTGCACCTTGCCGTCCTTGCGGATCGTGGTGCCCGAGATCTGCCCGAGATCCACGCGCTGCGAGCTCATCTCCGGGTGGTTGAGCACGTAGATGTTGAGCACGTCGTTGCTGCCGAGGCGGTACTCGTCGACTTCTGCGCTGAAATCGTAGGTGACCTGCTCCGCCTTGAGGTTGTCGGCGAGCGGGGTCTTCCCGTCGTCGCGGATCAGATCTTCGAGGTCGCGCATCTCGACGCTCTCGTCGTTCTTCCGCTTGTCGTAGCGAAAGCTCCCGGTTGCGCAGGCACTGAGCAGGACGAGTGCTACGCCGAGCACCCAAAACACGCGTTTCGCTGACCCTTGCATCGGCGCAGGTAGTCTCGTTGCTCGCGCGCGCGGCCGCAAGGTCCGCGGGAGGGGTGGTGCCGGTTTGGCCCGTTTTGGCGCCGAACCGCCCTCCGAGCCCCCCATGAACCGATTACGCCGAGCCGCGTCGCTCGACGTGGGGCGACCACAGGGGGCGCCGCGGAAACGGAACCAGCGCACGCGCCCGCTCGTCGTAGAGGGCACACCGAAGGATCCGCAGGCTCGCGGCCCACGATACTGGGGGGCTGGCCTTGGCGAGCTCGAGACGTTCGAGCTCGGCTTGGACGCGCGGCAGGAAGTACGTGGGGATGTCGGGGAAGAGATGGTGGAGGTGGTGGTGGCCGGCGTGCATCGTGATCCAAGCCATGACGCGCGGAAGCTTGTAGAACGAGCTGCCCTCCAGGCATCCCCGGGTGTAGTCCCAGTCACCCTCGCGGCGCCAATACACGCCCGGGAAGAAGTGCTGGATGTTGTACATCCACATCACGCCCGCGCTCATGGTGATGAAGCCGGGCAACGTCGCGAGCACGAACAGCTTGGGGCCGAGGTAGCACGCGAGCGCCCCAAACCAAAGCGCGGTGGCGGCTGTCGTGAGATGGACGCTCGTCTTGGCGCGCGGCGGGGATCCGGGCCTCGCGGGCCTTCGCATGAGCACGAGGAACAGGTAGGGGCCCGCGACGCCAAAGGTCACGAGCGGGAATCGGAACAACCGGTACTTGAGCCGGGTGCGCCACGAGGCCCCTTCATATTCGTCGACCGTGAGGAGTGGAACGTCCCCGGGTCCGCGGCGGTCGAGGTTTCCGACGGCGCCGTGGTGGAGCTTGTGCTCGTAGCGCCACAGCGCGTAGGGGGTGAAAAGCAGCACGCCGAGCAAGGTGCCGACGAAGTCGTTCAAGCGGCGCTGTGGGAAGAAACTGTGATGCGCGAGGTCGTGCATCGTGGCGAACGAGCGCAGCAGGGGAATGCCCGTGAGGGCGGACAGCGCGACGACCTCCCACGGATGATCGCGTCGAGCGAGGAGGAGGATCCAAAGGCCAGCGAGGAGCCCGAAGGTGCAGCCGAGGGCCCATGTCGCGCGCAACGTACAAGCGCGGCGCCACGGCTTCGCGGCGCGGCGTAGATGCTCGAGGTCGTGCTCGGACACGGGTCAGACCTCTCGCGGTTGCGGTGTGGGCTCGCCTCGGGGCGGAAGCGCGAGCAGACCCCAGTTCGGCACGGAGGGGGGCTCCACGGCGCCGAACACTTCGCGATGGAGTTTGGGCAACCGGCTCCAATGCAGGCTCGGCTGCATGTGGTGCGCGATGTGGTAGCCGATGTTGTATCCCAACCCCCGGCAGTGGAATCCGCCGCAAGATCTCGCGGCAGTCTCCGGGCGCTCGAGTGCGCAGTGGACATGCCCGTCGTAGCTGTTGGCGCCGAGCCCAAACGCGACGATGAGCCAAGGCAGGAGCACGAACGCGAGCGTGCCTTGCGGGTTGTAGGAGGCGAGCAAGCCCACGACGACGGTCAGGAGGGCGGCCGTCCGTCCGAAGCGCCACAGCAGGGCGGATCCCGGCCGGCGCAGCAGGAACAGCACGCACTCGAGGTTGCTGACGAGCGGAAACGTGAGGATGTAGTAGCCGCGGTGAACGGGGGTCGTGGGGTAGCTCGCGCCTACGAATGCGTAGGGGCTCGACCAATCTTGCCTGCCGCTGTGGTCACGATAGTGGCGGTGGTGGTTCATCACGTGATGCACCTCGTAAAAAACGAGCGGTGCTCCGATCGTGAAGGCCGTGACATCACCGAACACCTCATTGAGCGTCCGATTGTAAAAGATGCGCAGATGCGCATGGTTGTGCTGGATCAGCGCAGTCTGACGGCAGCCCACCAAGACGAGCAGCATTGCGATCGTCGGGAGATCGAAGAGCACGGCGCCCAGCTGGAAGCCAGCGGCAAGGGCGACCGTCGCTACGGGGATGATGTCAATCGGGTAGCGGAACAGACGCGGCGTTTTCATCTAAGTGACGTCCCATGCGATCACGAGGCGGGGGAGGAGTAGCGGGAGCGGAGGAACTCGACCTTGGCCGAGGCTTGCCAGCGCGAATACGCGTCCATGGCTCCGTCGACGTAGTGGCGCAGGGTGATCTCGTGACCTTGGGCCGCCGAGTAATCGGCGGCGAGCTCGAAGGCGAGGCCCTCGATATGAACGGCGTTCGCGTCGCGAGCGGCTTGAATGGCTTGGTCGTAGAGCCGCAGCGGGTCCGCGTTACGCACGTTGCGGGCATATTCCGCCTCCATCAGCATGTGCCGTGCCGCGAAGTTTTCGGGGCAATGTGCAGCCCAAGCCGCGAACCGCCGAAGATTCGATCGCATGATCCGCCGCAGCTTCCAACGCTTGAACGCGCCGGATTGTGGATAGACGGTCGCCGCCCATAGGCTTTGGAAGAAGTAGAAATCGACCCGGGTCGGGTTCCCAAAAGCTGCGTCGAGGCGCGAGCGAATCTCCTCGAGCAGAGTCTCCATGCCATCGAGGTCTCGGAAGTGGAACCTCACGATGAGCTTGGAGAGACGGTAATAGTACATCGCGAGCGGCGTGTGCGCGTCGCTCAGCGAGGCGACGAACTCGTCTTCGTCCCAGTCGTCGCCCGCGAAACTCGGAGGTGCAGCGCTCAGTCCGCGGAAGCACAGACTCATGCGTTCGACCGCGACCACGATGCTCGCCATGTCATTCGCCAGCGTGCGCCGGACGAAGGGCAGCTTCTCCGCGGTCATTCCGCAGGTACGATCCAGATCGACGCCTTCGAGCACGTAGATCGTCGAGTACGTGGTTCCGGAATAGCTTGCGTACGCGAGGTCACCGTTGCGAATGCCCGAAACGAAGGCGCGATCGAGGAGGGCCCGCACCTGCGGGAACGGGCGAATCCACGGCAGGAGGAACATCCCGTTGATGAGACCGAGCTTGGCGTCGAGCGACGCGTTCCTGAACCTCTCGTTGAGCGAGAGCGCGAGCTGACCCAACTTGGCCGCCTCCTTGTATTCGCCCATGCCGCCCGAAAGCACCATCGCGTAGCCCCCGAATCCGAACGAGGAGACGTCCGTCGCTCCGTGGCGCAGGGTGAGCTGCGTGATGCGCAACATGCCGATGGACATGAGCCGAGGGTCTACGAAATACCCGGCGGTGCTGTAGGCGATGAGGAGTTTCATCATCACGGCGACGGCATCGTCGGTGACGTCCGGGAGATCCGCGAGGGTCTCGATCGCGCGGTGCCGCAGGAGGCGCTTCACCTTCATCAGGTCGAGGAGCACGGCGATGTGATTCCCGCGCAGCGGGATCTTCATCCCGAGCAGCTTCAGGCCGCGAGCCGCGAGCTGCATCGCGGAGATGTTGTGCCCCGTGCTGCTCTCGAGCGTCGCCTTGAGCGCGTAGACCTCGGCGCGCTGGACATCCGAGCGCGCGTGCTCGAGCAGCGGCGCGAGCAACGAGGCGGCGGCCTCCGCATTCTGGTTGAGGTATTCGACCTCCATGAGCGAGCGGTGGACCTCGAACGTCTGTTCGAACGCGGCGTCACCCCAGCAGTCCGCGGGCAACAGCTCGAGGGCCTGGCGGAGGTACCGGACGGCCTCCGCGTAGGCGCTGGAGGCCTTGGCTTTCGTGCCGGCCTCGATGTTGAGCTCGAGGAGGCGCTTGCGTTCGGCCGAGGTCCGCTGGAGCGCACTGCCGGCATTGAGGTGATTGGTGATCGCGAACAGCGCGTCATCGGCGGCGAGCGATGACCTCGCTTGCAACATGTGCGCGCCGATGCGGCTGTGCACGAACTGCTTCTCCTCCGCTCCTAGCAACCCATATGCGGCTTGTTGGATGCGGTCGTGTCCAAACCGAAACATGCGCGAGGCGGTACCTCGCGGGTGGACGTCGTAGATGAGTCCCCGCCGGGTCGCCGTCTCGAGGGCGGCGAGCATCTCGGGCTCCAAAGTCTGCGCGACGCTCGTCAGGGTCTCGAGGTCGAACACATTGCCGATGCAGGCCGCGAGCATGAGCGCGCGACCGATGGGCTCGGGCAGGCGCGCGATCGTGGCGACCATGAACTCGACGACGTCTTCGCCGAGCCCCCCCGATGCGAGACCGTAGCTGTCCCACGTCCACGTCTCGCGGGCGCCGTCGAAGCGGATCACACGCTGTTGAATCAGTGTGCGGAGCAAGACCCACGTGAAGAAGGGATTGCCGAGCGCCCGTGCGTGGAGCGACTCCGCGAGTTCCAGGGCACGGGCGGGCGTGAGGCGCAGCGTCTCTCCGATCATCTCGGCGACGGTCCCGGGGAGCAGCTCCGTGAGTCGGAGCTGCTCGCTTTGGACCTCGTGCTCGTGGAGCTCGCCGAGCACGGCGCGCAACGGATGGGACGAACCGAGCTCATCGTCCCGGTACGCGCCAAGCAGGTGGACGTGGGCCAGGTCTCCGGCTCCGAACACGGACGTCAGCAGACGGAGGGTCGACCGATCGCTCCACTGCAGGTCGTCGAGGAAGATGACGAGCGGATGCTCGCGGGTCGCGACGACGGAGACGAGGCTCCGGAAGGAGTCCGACAGCCGATGGGCAGCCTCCGAGGCGGGCAGCGGCGGCGAAGCCTCGACGTCTCCGACGAGCCGCGTGATCCCGGGCAGGAGCTCGGCGATGACCCCGAGGTTTGCGCCCAAGGCATGGCGCAGGCGGGCGCACCAAAGTTCGCGCGCAGGTTCGCTCTCCGCGTGCAGCTCGGAGAAGAGCCCCTGGAAGGCCGCGACCACCGAGGCATACGGGACGTCGCTCGCTACCTGATCGAACTTCCCGGCGATGACACGGCCGCCCTCGGGTTCCACGACGGCGCGCCGAAACTCGTGGACGAGCGCGGTCTTTCCGACGCCGGAGGTCCCAATGATCATCGTGACCGCACTGCCGCCCGAGCGCACCCGCGCGAACGTCCGACGCAGGCGATCGAGCTCTTCCATGCGGCCGTGAAGGCGGTCGGGAACCTCGAGGTGGTAGCGGATGTCGCTCGTACCGGGGACGAACCCTGGGTCGTCCCCACCACGCGCGAGCACATCCAAGCAAAGGTCCAAGTCGGCGCGCAAGCTTCCGAGGCTCTGGTAGCGCGCCTCCGGATCCGGCTCGAGGAGCTTGGCGACGATGCGGGCGAGGGGCGAGGGGGTGTCGGGCACGAGCGACGGCGCGAGCTCGTAGAGCGCCGCCCCGAGCTCCCGGTAGTCCTCGCGATAGTCCACTTGGTCGACCCCGATGGATCGCTCGAAGTCCGTCAGTACGACGTGGAGGTTGGACGGATCGATGAGCACGGTGTCGGGCGAGAGGTCGACGCGCGCGAAACCCCGTGCATGGACCTCGGACAGCGCATGCGACAGGCTCTGCGCGATCTTGACGATTTGGAACATGCCCATGTCCGTGCCGAATCCCGTCAAGCTGCGCATGCCGACGGCCGGACCGCGTTCCCACACGAGCGCCAGCCCTTCGCCGCACGGCACGAGCTCGCGGACCTTGGCGACGTACGGGGTGTCGAGCGATCGCAACGCATCGTGCTCGCGACGCAACGCGTCGAGCTTCTCGGAGGTTGCGGCCTCGCTGCGTACGATTTTCGCCACGATGCGCTGCGCAGTGCCGCGCTCGGTGCCACCGCACCAGACGATCGCGTCCGTGCAGCGGAACGGATCCTCGAGCACATAACCGGCCTCGGTCATGTGTCGGGATTGGGTGATGCTCAGCGCTCGCGTGTTGAGCTGCAAGCTCGGGAGATGGTCGCGATGCGCTGCCAACTCCGCGAGCAGCACGTGCATGCTCGCGAAACGATCCTCGGGCTTGGGGGCGAGCCCTCGCAGCAACGTCTTGCGGACGCCGAGCGGGACGCTCTTCCCTGCTGGAGGCGCGCGGACGTTACCGCTTTGGATCTCGTGGTGCAGGCGCATCATCGTGGTCCCGACGAACGGTCGCTCGCCGTAGAGCGCCTCGTAGAGGGCGATGCAGTAGGCGAAGATGTCGCTCCTTGCGTCGACGCGCTGACCTCCGAGTTGCTCGGGAGACATGTACGCGGCCGTTCCGAGCAAGCTCCCGGTGACGGTCACCGTCATGCGCAGTGCGTGGTCCGAGGGATCGGTCCCCGGAGAGAGCGCTGGTGGGGCGCCCTGGATTTGAGCGAGCCCAAAGTCCACCACGCGCACGCGCCCGTCGTCGCCCACGAGCGTGTTGTCTGGTTTGAAGTCGCGGTGCGTCAGGCCTGCGTCGTGCGCCGCCGCCAGCCCGCGCCCCGCCTGGATGTACATCTCGAGGACCTCACGCCAGCTCCGCTGCTGCTTCCGCGTCCACTGCCGGAGCGTGCCGCCCGCGACGAACTCCATCGCGATGAACACCCGCCGCTGATGCTCCCCGACCTCGTACACGTGGACGACGTTGGGATGGGACAGCTGGGCGAGCGCCTGCGCCTCCCGCAGCATTCGCGTGCGATTCTTGGGCTCGCTCAGCAGGTGCTCGTGCATGACCTTGAGCGCGACCTTGCGGTTGAGCTTCGGGTCGGTCGCCGCGAACACGACCCCCATCCCGCCCGACCCGAGCACGTCGACCAATCGATAGCGCCCGACGTGTGCGGGTGCATCGTCGGAGCTGAGCCGGCTACGCAAGCGTTCCAGCAGGAGCCGCCCCTCGTCCTCGCTGCCGAGCGTGTGCTGCGAGCCATCCGTCGAGGCGAGCCCCGAACCGGCGGAACCGCTGCCGAACGGAAACATGTCCGTCTGCGTGATGTTCACCCGCGGCGGAGGGGCAGGCGGTTCGAGCCCCGGAGCCTCGTCCGACGGCTGGGTATCTCGCACATTCGCCATGATCGGACCGTGAGAACCAAGGCAGCGTAGAGCCATCTGCGGCGGTCTGCAACACCTCGAGACGGTCTCGAGCCTGTGAAATCCGGTGCAACCACCCCGCGCTTGGCCAGTGGGCGTTCGCGGTGAGGGGCATCGGCCTAAAATGCGTCCGCTTGCCCGAGTTCGAGCGATTCGGAGCGGCGCCGAGGTCATCCGCGAAGACCCTGCGACAGTTTGATACACACACGTGGCACGGGATGGGAGTCGCTTTGCGAGCGTCGAGCCGTCGGCTCTCATGGTTCCTTGCGGTGTCGCCACCCGTCGCGGACGTGCAGGAGCCCGTCGAGCCGAGCACCATCGCGTTGACATGGCGAGCCCCTCGAGCGTGTCCCGACGAGACGAGCTTTCTCGCGTTGCTCGCTTCCGTGGTCGGCACCACGCTGCGGCAGCACCCCGAGGCCGCGCTGCGTGCCGCCGTGGCGATCGACGAGGCCTCTGCGAGTGCTTGGCGGGCGAAGATCGAGCTCGGGAACGGGCTCGAGATTTCGCCATCTCGCACGCTGGAGGGATCGACCTGCGCCGAGGTCGTCGAAGCATCCGTGGTCGTCATTGGGACGTTCGTGCTTCGTGAACGTGGGAGGGCGGCGCCGCAGGAGCATGCGCAGGAGCTCCCGGTGCCCGCGGTGCCGGATCCGCCCAAACCACGATCCTCCGGTTCGACTTCCGTTCCGGCGAGATCGACGAACCTCGAGCCCGCGTCCACGCCCCGCGAGTGGGTGAACGATGCTCCTCCGCCGCAAGCCTCGTCGCGGGTCATGATCCCAAGCACGGCGTCGCCAACCCCGGGGGTCACGTTGTTCGTGCAGGTCGGTCCGACGCTCGGTCTTGGACCTGGTCTTGGCGCGGCCATCGGTGGCGGCATCGGGATCGTCCTTGGGCGCCGCGCTCGGGTCGAGCTGTCCGGGATGCACCGTTTCGCGAGCGAGACGCCCCCGTTCGAGGGCATCTCGGTGCGCACCTCCCTCTCGATGGCGACGGCGACTGGGTGCTGGACGCCTCAGTGGCGTCGCGTCACCTTCCTGCTGTGTGGCGGGGCAGGGGCCGGAGCCGCGGTGGCCGTCGGGCGCGGAGGGTTGGCCGAGTCCGCGCGTAGCGTTCGGCCCTGGATCGCGGGTTTGGTGCAACCCGGCGTCCACTGGAACCCCCACCCGCGGATCGGCCTCCGCGCGCTCATCGCCGCGTTCGCGGGGCTGCAACCGTCGTATTACGCGGTCACCGACGCGGGAGAGCGGGTCGTGTACGCCTACCCTCCCTTGGGGGGATGGTTGGTGATCGGCGGGGACTTTACCCTGCGTTGACGAGCCCGCTCATCGGCGGAGCTACACCCAAGTGGCGTTCGATCTCGAAGGCTTCTACCGCGAGCACCATCGGTTGGTGCGGTGGATCGTGCGGACCTCCGGGGTTCCGGAGGCTTCGGTCGACGACGTCGTCCACGACGTGTTCGTTGCCGCGTTTCGCCGGCGAAGCTCCGCACCGTCCGGGGATCGCCGCGGCTGGCTCGTTGGCGTCGCCAAGAGCGTGAGCTTCAATCACCGGCGCAGTCACTCGCGCAGGCGAGTGCGTGACGCGGCCTGGTGGGCTGCCGCGGCTCCGGAGAGTCAGAACCCCGAGCGCGCGGTGGGAGAGCGCCTCGACCTCGAGCGCGTGTCGAGTGTGCTCCGCGCGATGGACGAAGCTCAACGCGATGCGTTCGTGCTCGTCGAGCTCGCGGGCGAGAGCCCTGCCGAGGTCGCGCAGATGCTCGGCGTGAACGCCAACACCCTCTCCTCACGGCTTCGGCTCGCGCGTCGCAAGCTGCGAGCCGTCCCCTGTGCGACGGTTCGAGACGCACGCGAACAAGGCGACGTCTCGCCTGCGCGCGTGCGTGCGGTGTGGATCGCGATTGCGGCGGACGCGGGTGCGCGTGCGGTATCGCTTGGCGGTTTGTGGGCGGCGGGAGGTGTCGCCGTCGCCGCGAGTTTGACCCTCGGGTTGACGCTTGGCGGTCTGCTCACGCGGCCTTCGGCTCGCTCCAACGCACCCCTCGTGGCGATCACGCCCGCGCTCGCCGACCTCCCGCGCGACCTCCCCATCCCTGGCGCATCCATGACCTCGGTGGGCGGTTCCGAGGCGCCCCCCATGCCCGGCAAGCGCACGCTTCACAACGCGCCCGCGGCCACGCTCGCGCAGGAATCCGCGATCTTGTTGCGCGCGACGCAAGCCCTCGATGCCAGGGATTTCACCGAGGCTGCCGCGGCCCTACGGGAGCACGCCGAGCGGTATCCTCGAGGGGTGCTCCGTGGCGAACGTGAAGAGCTTTCTTCTCTCGCCGCGGCGCAGCATCCGTGACGAACGACCCGGGCGGTGGAGCTACTCGGCCAATGCTGACCTGCAAGCCAAACCTCATCAAGACCGCCTCCCTGTTCGCGTGGATCTGCCTTCCCTCGGGATGCGACTTTCCCCCTGGGTACATCGGCAGCAAGGACACGGGCGACGTCGCAGAGGACGAAGGTGGCACGGACACGGATAGGGTCGCCACCACCTCTGGCAAGACCTCGTTCGACTCGACCGACGACGGAGCCGGAGACACGCTGCTCGAGGAGACGGGCCCCCTCGTCACGACCGCCACGACGACCGACGTGGGCAGCTCGTCGGAGAGCGGCACGACCCTCGGTGACTCCTCGTACGGGACCTACGGGACGTACGACCCGAGCGCGACCGATGGAGCAACCGATGGGGCGCCCCCCTATCCCACGTGCGCGAGCCTCATCGACGATCTCGAAGACGGGGACGAGTGGATCTCCCCAATCGCAGGACGCAGTGGCGACTGGTACGTCTACAACGACACGAGCGGCACCCAAGTTCCGACGCTCGGCAGCGGACTTCCCTCGCTCACCGGCCACAACCTCGATGGGTACGCAGCCGTGACCTCCGGGAGCGGCTTCGATCAGTGGGGCGCGGGCATTGGACTCAACTTCAACCTCGGTGCAGCCTACGATGCTTCGCAGTACCAAGGCATCGCCTTCCGGGGGAGCTCGGAAACCGAGCAAATCGTCCGGCTCAAGGTCAGCACGACGGATACGCTGGCGGTCGCTGACGGTGGTGGGTGCACGGACCTGTGCAGCGACTTCCACGGCGCCAATTTCGCGTTGCGGAGCGCCGGAGGTGTCTACTTCGTGCCGTTCGCCGACCTCGCCCAGGAGGGCTTTGGGTCCGGTCAAGCGTTTGATTTGACCCGGATCCACGACCTCCTGTGGCAAGTCTCCACCGACCCTGCCGGGTTCGAGTTTGCAATCGACGATGTGTGCTTCTTCTAGCCCACCGGGGGCGTGAACCCGTCGCAGGCGCCTTGGATTACGCTGACCGCGTCGTCGAAGAACGGCGCGTAGTCCTCGGCGCAGACGGGACCCGTCGTGCCGTAGGTGAACGAGGTCACGAACTCGCGGATCCGCGGCGCTGGCTCGGCGCCGGTCAAGGTGTTGCCGGCGAAGCTGAAGGCAGGGCAGCCCCCGAGGTCGCAGTCCCCGATCAATCCGAGGACGACGAGGTTCGTCTCATTGCCATCTTTGGCAGCCACCAGGGCGTCAACCCAACTCTGGGGGCTGCCGGTGGAGTTGGCGTCGTTGTCGACGGCGACACACTCCTCGCCCATGGGCATGCCGAAGCCGCCCATGCCCATGCGATCCGCCGGGTCGTCTTCTTCGTCCGTGATGATCGTGACGACGAGGATGGCGTCATCGCGCAGGAAGCCCTCGTTGCAGGCCCCGCTTTCCGCCAGCGGTCCGACGGAGGCGAGCAGCGCGTCCATGGTCTCTTCGTTCATGGCGCCCTCGATCCCGCGCGACGCCATGCACGTGAACACGTCCGTCAGATCTTCTTGACTCGAGGTCGCGTAGCGGGCCCCGCTCGTCACCCCGCAATCGGTACCTTGCCCATCCGTGAGGCGGCCCGCCCCGAGGACGCCCTCGCAATCGCTTCCGGGGAGGGCACCCGCGTCGACGACCATGAGGTTGAAGTCGCTGATCGCGAGCGCCTGCTCGATCGAGGAGATGAATCCCGGGAAGCTCGTGATGAGATTGTCCTGCTCGTCTTCCATGGACGGCGAGCTATCGACGACGAACACGAAGTCGACCTTCTCGCAGCCCTCGGTCTCGCCGCCCTCGGCCTGGCTCATCGTTTCTGCGGCGCCCATCATCACGTCCAAGCGCTGCGTCTGCGAGCCGTCGTCTTCCTCGGACGAGGCCGTACCGTCGCTTCCCTCTTCGTCCTCGTTGCCGGCGTCTTCCAGGTTGATGCCTTCCTCGCTGCCGTCTGCGGCCGAGTCCGCGGATTCGCTCTGGCCGGGCGCTTGCTCAGCCGTGCACGCGGAGACCGTGAACACGGTGGCGGCGATGATGCGCAATCGATGCGGGCTCACCATGGCCTCAAGAATGAACGGGAGCCGCCGCAAAGGACACTTTTTTCTCGAACGGCTCGCCTTGGAACGCCGAGCTCGCGCCGCCAACCCTGTTTGCGCCAACGTTGCGTTGACGGGTTGGTAGCGCCCCGTACGAACGATGTCGTCCACATGCGCGCGGCTCTCGGATTTCGTCCGCGCGCGTCACTTCTCGCTGACGGAAACATGGAGCTCGTTCCAAGGCTCCGCGGAGCCCCATTGGACCCTCCAAGGAGCCCCGTGAAACCCGCGGGCGGGCCGCATGGCGCTTGGGCGGTCCAGCGCGAGTTTGTCCCGCGCCGCGAGCCGGGTCGGCCAGCTTGCCCGGCCCGCGTTTCCCCTCTGGAGCCCCGCCAGGACCCCGAAGCCGCGAGCGCCCGGTGGCCCAGAGCGCGCGTGATAGCCTCGGAAGCGATGTTCTCGTGCCCGCAGTGTGGGTCGCCTGGGCCGCCCGGAAGCCGCTGCCCCGCCCACGGTGCGCTTTTGGTCGCTCCGTACGTCGACCCCATGTTGGGCACCCGCCTCGGCCCGTTTCGCGTCGAGAAGCTCTTGGGGCAGGGGGGGATGGGGCAGGTCTATCTCGGGGTCCAGCCCGAGATTGGCAGCCGCGTTGCGATCAAGGTGCTCTCGCATCAGTGCGCGCATCAACCGGACCTCGTCGACCGTTTCTTTGCCGAGGCTCGCGCCGTCAACCTGATCCGCCACGAGAACATCGTCAACGTGATCGACCTCGCCATGCTGCCCGATGGTCGACCGTACATCGTGATGGAGTACCTCGACGGTGACCCCCTCTCGAGGGTCATCGCCGATCACGGCCCGCTTCCGCTTGGGACCCTGGCGCAGTTCATCCAGGACGTCTTGCGTGCGCTGGCGGCTGCGCACGCGGCTTCTGTCATCCATCGCGATCTCAAACCGGACAACATCTTCGTCAGCCCGAGCGGTCGCGCCAAGGTGCTCGACTTCGGCATCGCGAAGCTCCACACCGGGAGCGGCATAGGCCCTACGCAGACGGGCTCGGTGCTCGGGACACCCCAGTACATGGCGCCCGAGCAAGCGCTCGGCCACCCTGTCGACGCGCGCTCCGATCTCTACGCCGTGGGGGTCATCCTCTACGTCGCGACGACGGGGCAGCTCCCGATCCATGGTGCCACGCTGTACGAGCTTCTGCGCAACCAAGTGGAGCAGTATCCGGCGTCGGCGTCCTCCATGCGTCTCGATCTCACGCCGCCCTACGAAGCCGTGATCATGCAAGCTTTGGCCAAGGATCCGGCGCAGCGCTTTCAGACCGCCGCCGAGCTCGGAGCGGCTCTGCACTACGCCAGTCAGACCCTCGGGCCCGAGGCCTTCCGTCCGCTGCGAAGCGGTGCTCCCGAGTCGTCGTCAGGTTGGTCCACCCCGAGTCAGGGGGCGGTCACCCATGGAGACTCTGCGCGCGGCAGCATGACGCCGCCCGGCGGCGACGGAGGGCAGGGTCGTCCGCCGCGCTCGGGGTCGCCTCACGCGTGGCAAGCCCCTCGCGAGCCCTCCTGGAAGGTGGCGAGCACCGCTTCCGTCACCCCCGTGCCACGCCGCGCGCGCAAGGAGAGGAAGGGCAACCAACGTTTTGCGCTGATCGTCGTCCTGCTCGGCCTCGGCGGATTCTCCACGCTCTGGATCGGTGCGTTCGTCCTTTCTGCGTGGCTGCAGTATCGCGGTGTCGAGCAGCTCGCGGCCACGGTGCACGGCGGATCGCTCGCGCATGCGAGCGGCATCGCGATGAACGACTTCGACGTCTCGGGCTTCCTGCCCGAAGCGCAGTCGAGGGCGAGATCCATCTACGAGGACGCCGAGCTGGTCGCGATCTATGCATGGGGTGTCTATCCCAGCGGCAAAGCCGATCTCACCCTCGGCAGCGAGCTCATGGTGACCTACCAGTTCAACTCTCCCTCGCGTTCCAAGCGTCCTGCTGGCACTCCGCTCGGTGTCGATCCCAAGTACGCCTGCAAGGCCCAGGTGCTCGTCCACCCTTCGACGGGACTCCTCGCCCAGCCGATGGACGGATGGGAGTGCGAAGAGCCCGTGCTCGGCCTGCCACGCTGCACCGCCCAGCAGATCTGGCAGAAGGCGATCCAGCAAGGCGCTCCCGCGTCCAATGCCGTCGCGTCGCTCCAGTACGCGCAGCACGAGGGTGGACGCGCATGGCTTCTCATGGTCGAGGACGTGTTCACCGCGTGGATCCCCGACGCCTGCTGAGCCCTGCGCTCACGCCGTAGACCTACCGAATCCGCGGCCGGAAAGCGTCCACATCGAAGGCGTCTGTTGCTTCGGATGGTTGGACGCAACGGTAGGGGGTCGTGGATCTCGAGGCGCGACGTATTGCTCGGGTCCGCCGCGGTGGGTCTATGTGGGGCGCTCGGGGGGCGACGCAGGTCGAGGGCGGCCCCCTCGGCTTCCCCCCTGCGGCTGGTCTTGATTCCACTGCTCAACGGCGTGGCCCACGAGTACTTCTACCCAACGGCGGCATCGAGCCTGGTCGCAGAGCCGCTCGTGCCCTACCTCGATCGGATCACCTTCCTGCGCGGGCTCGACATCGATGGTTCGTGGGACCACATGGCCGTGCGAAGCATGTTCACCGGTGCTCGGATCGACAGCTACACCGCCGTCGATCCGAGTGTTCGTTCGCTCGACCAGACCGTCGCGGCGCATCTGCAGTCCACGGGACCGACGGCGCAGCGTTCCGTCCACCTCGGCGCGCTCCCGGCGAGCTCCATCGAGTTCTACAAGCTCTACGGGCGGTCCACGTTCTTCTTCGATCCGTCGCCGGTCGACTACGACGCGAACCCCGTCACCGCCTTCGACCGACTGTTCGGCGTGCCCGCGGATCCCGTGCCGCCGACGAGGCTCTCCTTCGAGCGCGAGTCTGCCGCGATCTTGAGCGCCGAGCTCGAGACCCTGCGGGGGCGCGCTGCCGGGTCTGCGCAGCTCGCCAAGCTCGACCAGCACGAGGAAGCGCTGCAGGCCCTCGCGCACGACGGCCCCGCGGCCCCGTCCGCACCCGCGTGCGATGCCGGTCCCATCGCGAGTGTGGAGGCACTGCGACCCGTGCTCGAAGGCAATGAACCCGCCGCCTACCAACAGCAACTCTACGAGCCGATCCTCGACGCCCAGGTCGACCTCCTCGCGCGCGCGCTCGTCTGCGGGTTGACCCGCGTGGGGACCCTCCAGGCGAACTCTGCCGATGGAAACGCCGTGGTGCCTGTCTTGGGAGGCCGACCCCATCACGACACGTCGCATGGCAGCCCCGTCGAGCTCGCGGAGGTGCAGCGCTGGTATGCCTCCAAGGTCGCTCGCCTCCTCGCGCTGCTGGATGTCGACGATCCGCTCGATCCGGGGCGGACGGTGCTCGACAACAGTTGTGTTCTTTGGATGGCCGAGTGCAATCCTGGTCACGACGCCACGGACATCGTGGCTCTCTACGCCGGTGGCCTGGGCGGAAGGTTGCGGACGGGCGTGACGGTCTCTGCCGAAGGCGCGACCAACAAGAACTTGCACCGCGCAATCTGTCAGGCCTTTGGCGTTGGGGCCTCCGAGTGCGCGCACTTTGGTACGACCGCGCTCACGGAGGTGCTCGCATGAAGTCCGCACAGCCCCTGCGTTGGGGGTGGATCCTCCTTGGATTCGCGGCCGCGTGCCGTCCCGAACCCGAGCCGTTCCCAAGTCCGTTCGTGCCGCCCTCCGAGGATGCTTCCGGTGAGGACTCGGATCCGCGCGCTGAAGGCGACGCGGGAGAAAGCTCGGGCGGTTCCACCGATCCAGGATCCGAGGAGCCCGACTCGGGCTCCGGCTCCGGTGAAGAGACGGGTGGAGCGTCATCGGGAGACGACGGCGTGGCAGGCGAGCCCGCGTGCGGTGACCAGCCTGGCCCGCGTCTGCTGCGGCGTTTGACGCGGCTCGAGTACGAGGCCTCCGTGCGTGCGGCGTTGGGTCTGGATCCCTCGGTGTGGCCGGGGCCTGCCGTGCCACCGGATCCCGCAGCAGGCTCGGGATTCACCAACCAGGAGGACCTCCTGGTGGTGACCCCGAGCTATGGGAGGGCGCTGCAAACGGACGCGGAGATCCTCGCCGATCTCGTCGTCGAGCCGGAGATCCTCGAGCGTGTCGCCCCATGTCCCGTCGCTGGGGCGGACTGTGTGGATGCGTTCCTCTATACGGTCGGGCGACGGCTCTACCGGCGTTCGCTCGCCACGGAGGAGATCGCCCGCTATCGCGATCTCTGGGATCGTGTCGTTGCCGAAGGTGGAACCTGGGACGCGTGGGTGTGGTGGGCCACGCGGACGCTCTTGCAGTCCCCGAACTTCCTCTATCGCTCCGAACTCGGTGAAGCCGCGGGCGACGTGTTCGCGTTGACCTCGCACGAGATCGCCACCGCCCTCGCGTTCACGTTCACGGGAGGACCCCCAAGCGACGCGCTGCTCGACCGCGCGGACGCCGACGCCGTGCGCACGCCGCAGGAGATCGAAGAGGCGCTCGCCCTGCTCGTCGAATCCTCGGATCGCATCCGTCCCGAGCTGCAGCGGTTCCACAGGCAGTGGCTCGGCCTTACGGGGTTCCTCAATCTCGAGAAGGACCCCACGTTGTTTCCGACTTACGGTGCGAACATCCGAGACGCCATGGAGCGCGAGCTCGAGGCCTTCCTCGACGACGTGGTCTTCGTGCGCGAGGGCGGCGTGGATCTCCTCCTCACCCATGGCGAGACCCACGTGGACGCCGAACTCGCGACCTATTATGGATACGCTTCCGAGGCTTCGGGTCCGACCGCCAAACCTCCTGGCCACGGCGTTGGGCTCCTGGCCTTGGGTGCCGTCCTCAGTACCCACGCCACCTTTCGTGCGACCTCCCCCACGCAGCGCGGCAAGATGATCCGCGCGAAGCTGCTCTGCACCGAGCCCCCACCGCCACCCCCCGACATCGGCGAGCTCGAGCCCGCCGAAGGCTTCGCCACGACGCGGGAACGCTACGAGGAGCACACGGTCAACCCTGCGTGTCGTTCATGCCATGCCCTCATGGATCCCTTGGGCTTCGCGCTCGAGCACTTCGACGCCGCCGGCAAGTATCGGCCGACCGAGAACGGCCATCCCATCGATGCCAGGGGCGACCTCGCTGGACTCGGGCCGTCCATCGCCTTCGACGGTGCCGAGTCCATGGCCCAGGCCCTCGTCTTGTCCGGGGCCGTCCACGGGTGTCTCATCGAGCAACTCGGAGCGTTCGGATTTGGGCTCGCGCGCGACGAGGTGGAGTGCTTGGTCGACCCGGGGCTCGATCCGGATGAAGGAATTCTCGCCGCGTATCTGCGCCTTGCTTCGGCCCGTCATTTTCGCGAACGCCGATGATGCGAGCGTGCGACGACCAGTGTTGGGGCCCGTTGCCCACGATGTTCTCCGTGTACAACCACCCCAGGTGCAGACTTTTGATCCATCTCGTGGGTCGACTCGTCACGCACGTCGCAGAACGTATGTGCTCGCCACTGCGTAACCCGAGGTTTGCGTAGCCCTGGTCACACTTGACCATCACTCCCTCACCGCTGGACTTCGCGTTACCGCGCTCGAGAACAGCTCAAGGTGGCCCAATTTTGTTTCGCACCCGACGAACGTTCAGCGCTTCGTCTGGTTTGCTTTGTGTTGCCTCGCGCCTGGAAGTGATACCGTCCCGCGTCAACTAGGAGAGTGAATCAACGATGGCATCCAACACCTGGATTCCTCGAATCACCGTCGCGCTCGGCCTCCTGCTCGCAGGATGCGGTGAAGATGGTGATGATGGGGACAACACCGGTTCGGACACGGGCACTTCCACGGCAACCGGCTCTGGAACGACTGCAGGTAGCAGCGGGACCACGGCAGGCACCACCACGATGGGCACCTCGACCGGTGGAACCGGCACGGGCACCTCGGCCACGAGTGCGACCACCCCGGGTACTTCCACCAGCGCCGACGAGACCGCTGGCGACGAAACCGCGGGTGAGACCGCCGTCGTCGACGAGACCGCGGGTGACGAAACCTCGGGTCCCGTCGAAGCCTCGCTCGAAGGCCTCATCGAGGTCCTCTGTGGCTGGGAGTTCGAGTGTTGTTCCGACGGCGAGATCGACTACCGCCTCGGACCCTTCACCACCGACGCGGCGAACTGTACCGAGCGGTACATCGAGCAACTGTACTCGAACGACAACGAGACGGATCAGCCAAATACCGGCTTGCTAAGCATCCTGGGGTTCGGCGTCAGGCTCGATCGCTCGCAGCCCAACGCTGAGGCGGTGGAAGCGTGCATCGCCATGCAGCGCGATATGCCGTGCGCTGAGCCATACGATGGTGGGCGCTGTGTCGCCGGCGAACTTTCGGAAAACCCGTGCGATCCTAGGGAGCTGTTCACCGGCCTCCAAGAAGTCGGCGACCCTTGCAGCGATCCCAGCGGGCAGGGCGGCGACATCGAATGCCAAGTCGGCTCCTCGTGCGAGCTTTTCGAAGGTGACTACGTCTGTGTCGACAAGGGCCTTGACACGGAGTTCTGCGAGCGAGACGAGACTTGCGACGAAGGTCTCTATTGCAATCTCGAGAGCGGACGCTGCGCACCGAAGTCGGACGTCGGCGAACCGTGCGAGTTCGAGGATCCCGACGAGCCCATTCGAGGCACGGAGACTCTGCCATGTTTGGAAGGGCTTTCATGCTTCCCCGGCGAGAACGGCGCGGGCGAATGCGTCGCGTACTGCACGCAGGGCTTCGCCTGTGACGCGGACTCCCAGTGTCCAGCTGGAATGGGGTGTGCGCAAGGACAGGTGCCAACAGCACAAGAGCTAACCTATTGCGTGCCACAGGGCAGCGACTCCGCTGATTTCTGCAACAGCGACGAGGATTGTGTCGTGGCAAGCCACTGCGATGGTGCGCGATGCAGGGCAGACCAGCCCCTCAATGCAGAGTGCACGCAGGATTTCCAATGCGCTGCGGGGCTCTACTGCGACGGTGCCAACTGCATCGTAGAGGTCGACAACGGTGACCCATGCACGACCGATGAACAGTGCGGTTCATCGGCCCTCGGTTGCGCAACCGGAGACGACGGTCGTGTGTGCATCACGCGGCTTCTGCCGAACGGCTCAATCTGCGTGGCGGCCGGTGAGGCTGAGGGCAACACGGCGACCGGAAACTGGTGCCAGTCCGGGGTCTGCGAGCTCGTCGACGATGCAGTGACGACTGCCGAATGTGTCCCCGGCCTCGACGAAGGCGAAAGCTGCAGCACCACCGATGCAAACACCGATGACGAGGACCTCTGCGCAGTCGGCTTGTACTGCGACGAGGAGGTTTGCCGCGTCAAGCTCCCAGCGGGCGGCACCTGCGAGGAAAGCGAATACGGCCTCGACTGTCTCAACAACACTTGCGTTCCGGCATGGGGCGACAACTACTGCAGCGATCTCGCTCCATCGGCGGACGTTGCGACCTGCGACGGTATTGACTAGCTCGGGAACCCGTCGCTGGTGCAACTCTGGTAGATGCATAAGGTCACCGGGTTTCCGGTGACCTTTTCTGCTGGCGTCGGGCGGATGGCAACCCTCGTGGCCATCCGCCACGTTCTGCCACGCGGGTTGCCGATCCCAAAGTGCACATCTCTGCCAGCCAACGGATATCCTCGCCGCCGCTAAGCAGAACAACATATCGTGATCGGTTCGATCATTGAAAGCTCGCCTTGAGGCGTGACCTCTGAAGCCTCGCATCGGTACTCCGATGCGGGCGTCGGGGACGTCGGCAGAGCCCGGATGTCGACATCATGGAGGTTTCCGGCGTTGGGGTTGGGAAAGGACGCCGCTCCGCAGGCATCTCCGTATACCGTAAGAGTGCGTCCCACGTTGGTGTCTCGAAACTCGACCGTCTCTGCGCATTCTCCGCCTGACGGGGCTTCACATGTGCACGCGCTGCATGTCCGCGTATCTCGCAGATCGGAGAAGTAGATACTCCGATCTGGATAGCTCGAAGGGCACGTCCTATCCCCTTCCCGAAAGACACAAACACCTTGGCCGCCTGTTGGCTCGGATGCGCACACCTCCCCAGCTTGACAGCCTTGATCGACCACGTCCGATGCGATGCAAAGGGCGCGCGGCGGCGGAGGTGGGGCGGGTTCGATCGTAACGCTCGGATTCGGCGCGCAAGTTCCTGAAGGTTGAGATGGTCGCGTCCGAGCGCGGCCATAGATGAACCCGGCGAACTGCTGTGCGTAGAACCGCACATCGCTGAAAGCGGAAAATTCGAACGAGTCGAACGCAGTGTTTGAGCACTGCACACCGGTGTAGACTTGTACTTCGAAAGGAAGGGGGCACGCGTCGGCGGGAACCATTCCCTGCACCGGGCCGCAACTACAGCCGCAGGTGGCTGGGGGGACCGCTCCCACCGTGTCGCGGAGGCTTTGGGTTTCGACGACGGGATAGTTTCCGCCACACGTTGTCCCTTCAACCAAGATCGCGGGTCCGGTCCAGCCGACCGGCACTGATGGCATGCACACGCCATCGCATACTTCGCGCACCTCGCAGTTGTCACAGCCATCGTCCGGGTTGTCGTTCCCGTCGTCGCAGTCTTCGACTCCGGGGAGGACCGATCCGTCTCCGCAGTAGTTCTCGCCGCAGCTCGTTGCGCATCCGCTGCTCTCATCGGCTCCGTCGTCCGCTCCGGTGCCGCTCTCTTGATTTCCGTCGCCTGTTCCGCTGCTATCCCCGGTGGTCTCGCTGTCCAGTTGACAGTTCGAGGGGCACGTGTCGCCGTCGCGTTCATTGCCGTCGTCACAATCTTCTGTGCCGTCGCGGAGAAAGCCGTCGCCGCAGCGCGCCGGGATGCAGTCGATGCATCCGTCGCGGAAGTTTGTATTGCCGTCATCGCAGATTTCTTCTCCGATCCAATGATGACCGTCATTGCAGACGTTGTATCGACAGCTGAGCGTGCATGCGCTGTTGTTGGACAGGTATTCACCTTTGTCACATTCCTCATCCGGATCGGTGTGGTTGTCACCACAGTTCGGCGGGATCACTGTATCGTTCGTGTCGCTTGCTGCTGAGGAGATCGTGGAAGAGCCTGTAGTTGTTTCGTCCCCGGCGGTTGATTCGGTTGTTGTCCACCCGTTGCTCGCGGTACCTTCGACAGCCTCGCCGGAGGTCGAACTCGTCAACTCGTTCGAAGCGGTGCCTCCGCTAATGGTCGTCTCGAGGGTTTCAGCAGACATTCCAGAGGCGGCGTCCCCTGTTTCCGGGATCGCGGCCTCAAAGCATGAAGAGAGAGTGAGTCCGGAGGCGAGTACGATGAGGCTCCGCGCCCGAGGCGAGAGAAACGTCGGATCTTCAAGAAACAGGAGGCGAGGGCGGTCCATCGCCGCATGGTAGGTGGTGGTCCACGGGCCGGCAAGGAGTTCGACGTGAGGAAGATTAGAACGCTGGACCGGCTTGTTGGCCGGTTTCTGTCAGCCTGTACGTTCGATCAGAAGTTGGCGACTGAGTTTCGTTTCGGCGACGTTTCGCGCTAGGCGGAGGTTGGACGAGGTGCGCGTTCTGGGAGGTTCTGTGTCAGCGAGTCCGGGGAGTCACGCCGCGACAGGGCGTTTACGGATAGTCCGAGAGATGTCGAGTGCCGCGCGCGGCGCGATCGTTTTGGTATCGCGGCCCCAACGAACTCTTCCGGGGTAACACCTCCCCCCCCGCGGGCGACCTCCTGCATGCCGCGCAGGCGAGGACCACACCATGTTATCGCACCTGTTTTCCCCGTTTCACCTGGGTGATCTCGAGCTTCCGAATCGGGTGGTCATGGCGCCCATGACCCGCAGTCGGGCTCTGGGCAACGTTCCCAACGCGCTCATGGCGGAGTACTACGCCCAGCGCGCGAGCGCGGGCCTCCTCATCACGGAGGGGACGTCGCCGTCGCCCAACGGGCTTGGCTACGCGCGGATCCCGGGTATCTTCAGCGCAGAGCAGGTCGCTGGCTGGCGAACGGTCACGGACCGCGTCCATGAAGCCGGAGGGCGGATCTTCGTGCAACTCATGCACGTCGGACGCATCGGGCACCCCTTGAACCTTCCGGCGGGAGCCGAGCTCGTCGCGCCTTCGGCCGTGGCGGCGGCGGGCGAGATGTACACGGATCAGGAGGGGCCCAAGGCTCACCCCGCACCGCGGGCGATGAGCGAGGCAGACGTCCGCGGGGCAGTCGCGGAGTTCACACAGGCTGCACGGAACGCGATGGAAGCGGGATTCGACGGCGTCGAACTCCACGGGGCCAACGGGTATCTCATCGATCAGTTCCTCAACCCGATCACCAATCAGCGCACGGACGACTACGGTGGCTCGGACGAGCGGCGGATGCGATTCGGCATCGAGGTCGCCACGTCTGTAGTGGATGCGTTGGGACCCGGACGGGTGGGTATTCGCGTTTCACCCAACAATCCTTTCAATGGACTCGGAACCTGGGAAACCGCGGATACGGCGTATGTGCGGTATGCGGAGCGCCTGGGTGAAGTGGGCCTTGCATACCTGCACCTCATCGATATGTCGGCGATGATGGGTTATCCGTTCCCCGAGCGTGTCAAGACGCAGATGCGTGAGGCGTTCGGTGGCCCCGTCATCCTCAACGGCGGATACGATGCGGCCGCTGCGGATCGGGAGGTCGCGGAAGGGCGAGCGAACCTCGTGGCGTTTGGACGGCCGTTTCTCGGAAACCCGGACCTCGTGGCGCGGCTGCGCGGTGGAGCGGCGCTCGTGGACGCTCGCCAGGAGCTGCTCTACACGCCCGGTCCCGAGGGCTACACGGACTACCCGGCGCTGTCGTAGCGGGCCGTTCACAACGTGCGTTCCCCCTGAATGAGTGGAGGGGAGGCGATGCTTCGAGACCTCCTACGCGTGCGTGGGAGGCTGGAGGGGCACCGGGCGCAGTTGAGCGCCCAAACTCTGCTCAGGCGCCGTCGAGGAACACCGCGTCGATGGAGTGGCTCGGCGCGGCGCGACGGAGCCACTGCTCGAGCACTGCGGCATCGTCGCAGGCCTTCACCTGCTCGGCATTGTGCTCGGAGACGGTGAGGTTCGACTTTCGAAGACAGCCAGCAGTGCCGACCGCAAGGCCTTCATGTGGCCCCTGGCTTCGAGTTGTTGGGCAATGGTCATGACGTGGACCTCTGCGGGAGGGATCAGCTGGACGAGTCTGTCATGGAACTCATCGAACCGCACGTCTTCCATGACGAGGGCGACGATGATCGGCAGGGGAGTGGGGTCGTTGGGACGGTCATCCCAATGGCGGCGCCACACCTGAATCATGGAATTGGCGATGCGGAGCGGGTCATTCGGCGCACTCGTCCAAGCTCTGCAGTTCCGCGAACTCGATGGAGTCGACGCGGACGCGCACGTCGGGTGAATCGTTGTTGGCGTAGGCCAACGGCCCGGCCGCGAGTCGCGTGGGCAGATCGGGCCGCGTGTACGTGGCTTGTAGGCTCCACGGCCCACCGGGCGAGCGCACGAGCATGCGGAACTCGGCGTCCCATCGGCAGATCCGCAGTTCGCCCGCGCCGCTCGGCCATGGAGGACCGTCGTAGGTGCTGACGCCATCGACGGTGGTCTTGGACTCCACGGAAACATCATTGGCATCTGCGCCCAGCACGATGAACACGTAGTTGGGCGAGGCGGCGGAAGGGTCGCGCAACATGAGGCCGCCGAGTCGATACTGGGGTTGCGGCGGTGCGTCGGGAGTGGCTTCGCTGCGCACGGTGACGGGTGCCGTCATCATGAACCGCGAGTGGACGACCTCGCGGTGAACGTGCGCCGCGGTGGAGGTGTTGTACCAAAGACTGCGGGCCGCTGGCACGAGGTGCAGTTGTCCGCCGGCGACGGAGACGGCGGCCGTGTTCGGTTGGAAGACGGACCACCCCGCGAGTTCGCTACCCTCGAAATCGTCATCCAACAGTGTGAGGTCGGACGGCATCTCGTACGGGGCGGTGGTCGACGGTTCGTCTCCCGTGTCGTCGTCGACGACGGGGCAGCTCTCGCTGCACCCGGCACTCCAAAGAAGGAGCAGGACGGACGCCTTCGGGCGCTTCATCGTGGAGTAGAATAGCACGGTGGGGGAACGCCCAATCCAGCTCGAGGCCAGCGATGGCGTGCGCGTCCATGCGCTCTTGCGTACGTGGGAGCGGCCTTGTTCGCGGCTCATCATCGTCGCGCCCGGGTACACGCAATACTCGGAGAGCCGCATCATGCTCGCGGCGGCGGCGGCCCTTGGCGGTCATGCCGAGACGCTGAGTCTCGATTTTCGGGGCACGGGGCGAAGCGGCGGGCGCTATACGTTTGGACGCAGCGAGCATCTCGATCTTCGCGCCGGGATCGAATGGGCCTGCACGCGTTACGAGCGGGTCTACGTCGTGGGCCTCTCGATGGGCGCCGCGATTGCGGTCAGGGCGCTCGGCGAGTCGGCAGGGGCGATCCGCGGGGCGCTCTACGTCTCTTGTCCCTCGAGCCTGCGGGGCGTCCTCCTCACGGGCGGGCCGTTGCGACAATCGGTGGCGAGATGGCGGGGCGTCGAGTCTTGGGCGCTCATCCGCTGGGCGGGGGGCAAGCCGTGGATGCGGTACGGAAACCCGTTCGCCATCGGTGTCGACGCGTCGCAGTGGGCCGCGCGGGTCCACGTCCCGGGTGTGTTCGTCGTGGGAGGCAACGATCCACTCGTCGTGCCCGCGCTCAGTCGGCGGGTCTACGAAGCCTACGCGGGACCCAAGCGGCTCATCGAGATCGCCGGCGGGCGCCATGCCGAATACCTGATGCTCAGCCACCCGGCGGCGATGTCCCAGGCCGTGCTCCAGCTCTTCGCGTTGGTGGGCGACGAAGAACCCGGTCCGTAGGGACCGGGTTCACGAGGACCTCGCGCAGCTCCAAGAGCGCCGTGCCGGCGGGGACCCGCGCGCGGCCGATCCCCGCACGCGGGAGCCTTGAGACGAAGCCGTGTCCGATGCGTTGCCCTGAGGCTCCCCGGTCAGAGCAAGGTCGAGTCGGGCGTCAGTGCGCCCCTTCCCCTTCCTTCAGGAACGTGAGCTGCGTCTCCGGAGCGGGCCTGCAGCCGTGCTCATCGATGAGGAGGTTGTCGAGTGCGTCCGCGCGGCCCACGAACTGGGCGATCCAGTCGCTGTGTTCGCTCTGATCCCCGCCGGAGCCGGGCGAGAACACGTCCGCCATGTGGATCGTGAGGTTGAGCCGGATCACATTGCCGGAGAGGTCGAACGAGAACGGCGCATGGTCGGGGGACAAGAGAAACCGAAACAGCTCGCCGATCGAGCGCTTGCCAGGCTGTGCGAGCGGTGAGGAGAAGCACACGTGCTCCGAGCAGCAGCACCAAATCTTGATGGGGGCGCTGCCGCTATAGAACGACCAGTTCTGATCGCCGTGCCGGGCGAGCACGGGGTCGATGTCCGCACGTGAAAGCGCCGCCTCGACGAACGCCACGACCGGATGTGGATCGGGCGTCTCGAAGTGGCGCAGAACGTCGAGCGTCTCGAGGTTGGAGCCGCAGCTGTCGCAGTATCTCTGCGCGTGCTCGATCAAGTCCTCGCACGCGGGACATTCGACGCCGAAGGTCGCCGTCTGCTCGCGGAAGGCGGCGACGAAACGTACCGCGTCGGGCGATGGAATCCCGAAGCCCACGAGCTCTGCGGACCGGTGTTTGCACGTGGTGACGCCGACGACTTGGAGCGCGGCATCGAGGATCGGTCCACCCGAGTTGCCCGGGTTGATCGCGGCGTCGGTCTGGAGGTAGTGCTGCCCGGCGAGCAGCTGCCGCGGGTGCGAGACGACGCCTTCGGTCAACGAGAGCGGCAGGCCGACGGGGAACCCGAGGATGCTGACGGGTTGTTTGGCCCGCAGCTCGCCCTCGGCGGACAGCGGGAGGATGTTGAACGGCAGCGGTACCGCGAGCTCCACGACGGCGAGGTCGCGGGCTGGGTTGAGACGGCGAACCTCGCCCACGATACGGCGACGATCCCGGAGCTCGACGGCCACGCGGTTGTACGGCGCGACGACGTGGCAGTTCGTCAAGATGTGGCGCTCGTCGATGAGGAAGCCCGAGCCGGTCCCGCCTCCGGTGAAGATTTGGAACACCCCTACGGCATCGATGTCGAAGTCCGTCACGTCGTCACCTCGTCGTCCTCGCTGTCGTCATCCTCGGTCTCGTCATCCTCGGTCTCGTCGTCTTCTTCCAAGGACTCGGGGACCTCTTCGCTCTCCGATGCGGCGTCCATCAAGGTGGACGCATGTTCGAGCAGCGCCGACGCAGCGGCGCGCCAGGGCTTCTCCGTCGCCTCGGCGAGACCTGCGACCATCATTTCCTCGATCTCGAGCGGCCAAGAGAACCGCGCCAGCAGGTAGTTGTAGGTGCCAATCAGCCCCACGGCGGCCTCCATGTAACGGCCACCATTGTGCATTCGGACGATGGAGTCGAGGTATTCTTCGGGCCCCAGGTTCGCGGAGAGGATCTTCTCCGTACCTTCGGCGTGCGGAGAGATCGCGTAGTGCGCGTGGCCGAGGCTCTCTTGGAGGCTCTCCCGGGTGACCGCCTTCATCTCCTTGACGCAGCGCGAGAGCGAAGCCTCGCGGGTCTGCGGATCGACGTTGGTATCGTTGAAAGTGTCGCCCGAGGCGGAGATCCTCGACCACCAGTAGCCGCTCAGCGGCAGTGCGTAGCCCACGTGGTGGATCGCGTATGCGGTGATCTCGTTGAGGAAGAACAGAGACCGCATGCGCTGCGACTCCTTCACCAGCTCATCGACCTCGTCCCAGTGGGTGCGCCAAATGTGCTCGGCACGCTCGAGCTCCTCGGTGGAGAGAGACTCGATGGGCTCCCGACCGAGCGGAGCACAACGAAACTCGGCGACCATCCAGTCGTCGTTTTTGTCGGCTTCGACGGGCATCCGGCGCAAGACTTCGCGGATCTTGTAGGGGTGCAGCCGGGTGAGGCGGTCGGTGTACTCGAGGTAGATCTCGTCGCCGCGCAAGCAAGGTTGGTAGAGCTGGCCTGCCGCGCTGATGTTGGTGAGCACGAAGCGAAGGGCGGCCGTCGTGATCGTCTCCTCGGTCAGCCGGACCAAGGGCACCGAAACGGTGAGCATTCCGTCGGAAGCCCGCACGGACACGCGTGACGAGCCTTGCACGAAGGAGAAGTCGTGGGACTCGAGGTCGGGCACCTCGTGGTCGGGGAACAAGTGCGCGAACGTTTCCGCGAGGGCAGGGCCGTAGTCCCCGTGGACGTACCGATCGACCGCGGAGTGCAGCAGCGTGTAGTCCAGCGAGGTCGTCCGAGCCGCTCGACGCACGGGGGGAGGACAGGTCAACGAGCTGATCGCCATGACGGGATCGCCATCTTTCCGCCGTTCCGCCGGAGCGTGCAAGCGGAGACATTCGCGCAGGTCCCGAAAAGTTGGGGACCACGATGGAACTCGGAGAGGCTAGCCCCCTTCCGGACAGACCACCGTGACGCGCCCATTCGCATCGGTTTCACAGGTGCCGCTTTCGCACGCTTGGCCGCCGAGGCATTCGCACGTGGGCGTCTCGGAGCAGGCCTCCGGCCAAGGTACACAGGCATAGACGTTGCCGCCGTGGCTCGAGCCGCGCTCGAGGATCTCGCAGTAGTACGGCGCGGTGCAGAAATGGGTGCCACAGGCAACGGTCTCCGCGGGAGCGCCACAGCGAGCCTCGGCGAGACCGTCATCGAAACCCGCGGCCCATGCCGCGCACGCGTGCTCATAGACGCGCCCGTCGCATCCGCACACGCGGTTCCCAGGTTCCGGAGTTCCGCACCTGGGGAGCGTCCGGCATCGTCCGTGTTCGCCGTCGCCACAGAGGTCGTCGAGGTAATCGCAGTAGTGCCCCGGGCGGCAAGGAAGCGTTGGCGCGCACGCACTGCCGGGTCCTGGCAGGCAGACGCCCTCCTCCGACCAGCTCGCCCCGGCGGGGCACTGTGGGAACCCGTTGGCGTCGCAGAAGTGCTCCACGAACATCCCGTCGATGTCGTCGCAACAGCTGCCGATGGCAGTGCACTCGTTCGATGAGGTCGTTTGGGTGCCGCCGGTCTCGGTCGAGGCCGCGGTGCCCGTCTCCTCGGTCGTGGACGAGCCCGTGCCCGTGGAGGAAGCACCGGAGCTCGAGGTCTCGGTCCCCGTCGTCGAACTCGCGGAGCCATCGTCCGGTGAGACATCGTTCGAGCAGCCCAAGAGCGCGGCCACGACGAGCCAGACCCCCAAAGACCTGCAGCGCGGTTGCACGAGAAACCCTACCACGCTCCGAGCCGCTGTTCGTCAGCGCTTGGCGAGCTCCTCGGCGAGCAGGTCGAACACCATTCGGACGCGTCGGCTCGTGTAGATCTCACGGTGGGAGACGACCCACACCGGGAACACCACGGGTTCGAGCGCAGGTGCAGCACGTTCGACCCCCGGCTCGGCGTCGCCGATCACCGCTGCCATCACGCCGATGCCCATACCCTGTTTGACGAGCTCCCATTGTACGAACTGGTTCTCGCTCACGAACGGGAAGTTCTCCTGGGAGAGCGAGAGGCCGAGCGTGCGAAGGATGGCGATGAGCGCGTCGCTGCGGTCGAACCCGATGAAGTCGGCGCGGTGCAGGGCCTTGCGGGTGATGGGGCGCCCAAGCGCGTCGAGGTAGCGCGACGCCGCGTAGAGATACCCCTGCATGTCGCAGATCTTCTTGGCGACCAAGTCCGGCTCCGTGGGTCGGAAGTTGCGGATGGCGATGTCCGCTTCACGTCGCCGGAGGTCGCGCGGCGCGTTGGTGGCCACGATCTCGACGTCGATCCCGGGCTCCGCCGTGCGCAGTTTGGCCAGGATGGGCGGAAGCAGATGCCCTGCGAACATCTCCCCCGCGGTGATGCAGACGGAGCCCACGAGGCTCTGGGATTGCCCCGAAGCCACCAAGGAGACGCGGCTTGCCGCCTCTCCCATCGCGCGGACGTGGTCGAGCAGATGGACACCCGACTCCGTGAGCACGAGCCGCTTCCCCACGCGCTCGAACAGCAGCGTGCCGAGCTCTCGTTCGAGGGCGTCCACCTGGCGCCCGAGGGTGGGTTGCGCCATACCCAAGGCACGGGCCGCGGCCGAGAGCGTGCCTTCTTCGGCCGTGACGAGGAACGCTCGGGCGCGGTTCCAGTCGAAGCGAACGGTCCGCCAATCCATGCACAAACGCATAACACATCGGCGGAAACGTGGCATTGAACATGCAGAAACGCACTGTAGTCTGAGGGCGTGCAAGCCATCGTCCACGACACCTTCGGCCCCCCAGAAGTCCTCGAGCTGGAAACGCAGCCCGAGCCCACCCTCGCAGGCGGCCAAGTCCTGGTCGCGGTCCACGCGACGTCGGTGACCACGGCGGACTGGCGGTTTCGGGCCGCGAAGTTCCCCGTGGGGATGCGGTTCATCGGGCGTCTGATCGTCGGGTTCTTGCGTCCCCGCCAACGTCTCACGGGGCGCGAGTTCTCCGGGCGCGTCGTCGCGGTCGGTCGCGACGTCCGGCGCTTTGCGGTGGGGGACGAGGTGTTCGGGGTCAACCCAGGCGGCGTGAATGCGGAGCTCATCGCCGTCCCCGAAACGGCGGCGGTCCTGCACAAACCGCCATCGCTCAGCCATGCCGAGGCCGCGGCGCTGCCGTTTGGTGCGATGACGGCGGTCGCGTTCGTTCGGGACCTCGCGAAGGTGCAGGCCGGCGAGCGCGTGCTCGTCGTCGGGGCGTCTGGGGGCGTGGGAGCCTACACCGTCCAAGTCGCCAAACACCTCGGTGCCGAGGTGACGGGGGTCGCGAGCACCGAGAACCTCGGGTTTCTGCGGGAACTCGGTGTCGATCACGTCGTCGACTACACGACGCAAGACCCCGCGCAGCTTCGTGGGTCCTATGACGTGATCATCGACACGATCGGGAAGACCACGTTTCGCGGCTACCGGGCGTTGCTCGGCGCCCATGGACGGCACGCGTTCGTGGAAGGTGGCGTTCGCGAGATCTTGCAGTCGCTCTTCGCCCCGCGGCGCGGTCCCAAGGTGGTGTTCACCATCGCAAGCGACACCCGCGAGGCGCTCGAGGAGGTCTGTGCCCTCGTGCAGGCTGGCGCGATCCGAGCGGTCGTCGGCCATCGTTTTCCGATGACCGAGGTCGTCGCGGCCCATCGCGTCGTCGGCGGTCGGAAGGGGCGCCGTGGGGCCGTGATCCTGGAGTGGCCCGCGGGCCGTCGCGAGCCCGCGCTCCAGTGCGCGTAGTGGGGCTCTTCAGGTGCCGCCGGAGGTATCGCTTCCCTCGGTCGTCGTGTCGCCGGAAGTCGTGTCGTCACCGCCCGAGGAACTGCCGCGGGTCTCCGACGATGATTCGTCTCCGGTCGCAGAACCGCTGCCGGACGCCGTTCCATCGCCGCTCTCCCCCGACTCCGTCGTTTCGAACTGGAAGGCGTCGAAGTTGAACAGTGGTTCACCCTCGAGGCCAGCATACCGGAGGTAGAGGTCGTGGACGCCCTGGGTCGGGGCAATGGCGCAGGTGACCTCGACCCACGCTTGCCAACCGCCCGTGCTGCCGACGGCGCAACTGCCGATGTGGACCCCGGGGAGATTGGTGAAGAGGTCGCACCCGTCGAGGTAGATCTCGATGGTGCCCCCTGCGGACGCCGATGCGACGCGGGCTTTGAAGGCGGTCGCTCCGGCACCAAAGTCGACCTGGGAGTACCCGCTCCACTCGAGCGTGTGGAGGTCCGTGAGGTTCACGCCGGTGCGGGTGCCCGCTTCTTCGGCGAACTCGATCTCGAGCCCGCGTTGGTCCGCCATGAGCTCGGCCTCGATGCGCACGAATGCATCGAGGGGCTCGACCTGCGTGACGCTCCCGTCCAGCGATGGTTCCACCTGTACGATGTTTCCGGCAGCGTCATAGGTGAGCTCGTCCATCGTGATGCTGCGCTGATAGACGCCGTATCCGGTTTCGCCCGCGAGCTTGCGGTTGTGGTAGAAGACGAGCCATCGCCCGTCGAACTCCGCAATGGAGTGATGGTTGTTGTTGTTCTGATTCCGCGGCGGATTGGGGAGCACCGTCCCACCATAGGTCCACCCCGCCATGGGGGCGTCGCTCACCATGTAATCGATGTATGCGGAGTGGTTTTCGAACGTCGTGGAATAGGAGAGATAGTATTTGCCCTCGCGCTTGTGGACGAACGCGGCTTCGAAGAAATCGGGGACGACGATCGTGGTCGCCGAAGCGTCCTCGAGGCTGATCATGTCGTCACCCAGGCGGATCACGCGTGCGTTGTCACCGGTACCCGGTAGCCCGCCACCAAAGTAAAGGTAGGGTTGTCCATCGTCGTCGACGAAGACCGAAGGGTCGAACACCCAGTCGACGTCTTCCACCCCTGGTGTGTCCTTGTTGACGAGCGGGGCTCCGAGGGCGTCGACGAACGGGCCCGTAGGGCTGTCAGAAACCGCGACGCCAATCCCCCGACCGGAATCGGGGAAGTAGAGATAGTATTTGCCGGTCGTCGGGCTGTAGGCCGCATCCGGCGCGTAGAGGTACCGCGCCCAACTCACGTCTGCCACGTCGAGGGCGACGCCGTGATCTTGCCAGTTCACGAGGTCGTCGGACGAGAAGACGTGGTAGTCCGTCATCCGGTAGTCTTCTTGATCGTCGAGATCGTGCGACGCATAGACGTACACGCGCCCGTCGAACACGCGAGCAGACGGATCGGCCGTGAAGACGTGGCGGATGAACGGGTTCTGGGCGACGCCCAGGAGTCCGTCGTATTCGATGTACGGATTGGGCGGCGTGCTGCCGGTCTCGCTGCTGTTGCTCCCGGACGTGGAGGTCGTTCCCGTCGTCGTCGAAGTCCCGGTGCCGGTATCGTCGTCTTGCGAGGAATCACCGCATCCCGCGAAGAGCACCGCAGGGAAGACGCAAGCGAGGGAAAGGGTCGTACGGGAGCGCGAAGGATTCGAGATTTGGGTGGTTGTGCGGGCCATCATGCCCCTCTCGACCGAGGTAGGGGTGCCGCGCGGCTCCAGGAGGCCTCTCCTTTGGAGGTCTCGTGCCGGCACGGTGAAGGGATCTCGGCGTGGCCTCCATAGAGCCGAGCGCGGGTCGGAACGGCTCACGAAGTTCCCGGATCGTGGCCCCGCGTTCGCTGCGCGGATCCGCCCAACTCCGATCTGGTAGGCTTGGTTCCTTGCGTTCTCCTCGATGACGGTCGCGTGGTCATTCCTCGGTCGCGGCGAGCGATTCCCTGCGTGGGGTGCGCGCGTGTTCGCGGTGCTCGTGGCCTGGAGCCCCGGCGCCTGCATCAAGGAGGGGCCGGTGCTGTTGTCCGATGCGACGAGCACCTCTTCCGATCTCTCGTCCTCGTCGTCGACGTTGCCGACCGGCGACGGCGAAGCGAGCTCGTTATCGCTCGAGGGCGACGCCTACGGAACGTCCGAGCTCGATTCCGGTCGATCGACCGCGACCGTGGGTTCGGAGGTCGAGGGCACCACGGACACGATCTCGACCTCGATGGAGCCGACGTCTCCCGAGGAGAGCTCCGACGGGGCGATTGCGTCGACGGAGAGCGGCTTCGAAAGCGGCTCCGAGAGCACGGGCGCGGACGAGTGTGTGGTGACCCAGGGGGGTGACGGCGAGTCGCTCGTCGACGACCTGGAAGATGGCGACACGCTGATCCCGAAGCAGGATGGGCGCGATGGTTGGTGGTACACGTGGGTCGACGGTACCGGTGGAGAGTTCATGCCGGCGGGTGCCTGGGCGCCGACCGATGTCGATGCCTTCGCGGGGCAGTTCTCCGCCCGAATCTCGGGCAGCGGGTTCCTCGATTGGGGCGCGACCCTCGGCGTGACGCTCAATCGGGAGTGCCCCTACGATGGCTCTGCGTTCTCGGGGATCGAGTTTTGGGCCCGCGGCGTCGGCCGGACCCGCGTTCGATTCACGACGATGGCGACGGTGCCCAACGGTCTGTCGCCGGGGACTTGCGAAGGCGTGTGTTGGGATGATTTCGGAACGTTCATCGACCTGACGCAGACGTGGACGCGCTACACCGTTGCGTGGGGGGACCTTTCTCAGGAGGGGTGGGGTGAGCCCGCGGAGTTCGATCCGTTGGGTTTGCTCGCGATCGTGTGGCAAGCCGGGATGTCGGGCACGGAGTTCGATGTCTGGGTCGACGACATCCGATTCCTCGGCCCGGAGTAGCCGGTCGCGCTCCGAGCGGGTGGGTCGTGCCGGGCATGTCGGGACGCGCTTGGCCGCTGCGAGGTGAAATTCGTGTTGGCGCCGCGCGCGAAATCTTGATCGACGGAGAGGAACGGCCCTGCGAAATCGAGCATCCACGGAGTTCGTCTTGTGGAGCGGACCCGGATCGGATAATGGCAAGGCATGTCTAGATCGTCGTGGGTTGGCGCTGGAGCGCTCGTGTGCGGTTTTTGGTTGCCGGCGGTGGCCCACGCCCACGTCGAGCTCGTCTACCCCCCACCGCGCTTGGGCGGCCAAGCGGGGGGCAATGAGCTCAAGACCGCTCCGTGCGGTCAGCGCGTGAACGGAAGGACCGAGACGGTCACGATGTTCGAGCCTGGTGAGACGATCACCGTGAGGTGGAACGAATACATCGATCACCCCTCGTACTATCGCGTCGCCTTCGATGTCGACGGCGACGACGCATTCACGGTGCGCCCGAACGCGGATGACGTCGTCCGCGAGGAGGATGACCCCGTCGCCGCAGAACCGCTCAGCGACGTAATCTTGCAGGTGTACGCGGACGACGAATCGGGGTTCGGGACCGACTATTCGAGTGAGGTGACGCTTCCCGATGTCGAGTGCGAGAACTGCACGCTGCAGATCATCCAGTTCATGTATGACAAGCTCGGCAACGACCTCAACGACGAATACTACTTCCAATGTGCAGACATCATCCTCCGGGGGAGCGGAGGGAGCACCTCGACCTCGACGACGGGCGAGGATACCGGCAGCGCGGACACGGAGGTGACGTCCGCGAGCAGCGAGTCCGAGACCACGAGCGAGGAAACGTCGACCTCGGAGAGCACGACGGAGGAGAGCGAGTCGAGCTCGAGCTCCGAGTCCGAGACCTCGGGTGCGGCGAGCGAGTCGGACGCTGGTTCCGAGGCGACGGGGTCCGAGGCCACGAGCGATGAAGAGGACGAAGGAGACGCGGAAGAGGACGAAAGCGACGACGATCCATCGGACGCCGAAACGGGGGAGACGACCGCGGGATGTGCCTGTTCCGCGGGAGGACCTTCGCAGTCCCCCGCTGCGTGGTTCTTCGGACTCGGGCTCCTGTGGGTCCGAGCGACCCGCCGCAGGGTGGCTACCCGCCCGTCTTGAGCAACGCGCTCGCGACGAAGACGAACCCGAGCACGCACGCCAGGAAGCTCGCCACTCCGCCCAGAAACCACGGCCGCATCGCCCGAAACTGTTCCGGCCGGAGCCGAGGGTGATGGGCGGTCGGGTTCCACCACCAACGCGCCGGGAGCTCGCCTCGCAACGCGCGGTGGAGGTGGACGTGGTACATGATTCCGAACACCACGCCGCCCAGGACGCCGATCGCTGCGCCAGCAATTCCAAGGGCGACCGCGGTCATGGGTGGGGTGACGGCGAGGGCCAAGAGCAGGCCGCCGAGGGCGAACGCGATGATGGCCTCCAGCACGGGGCATGAGCGTAGCCTGGAGGGCCGTGGATCGCTCGGCCTCGAGCACGATGTCGTTTCCTCGCGCGCCGGAGGTCGATGCGTCCTCGGTTCGCGCGCGTGCGTGCGCTCCGCTCGGGTCCGAACGACGCCGTCAAACCTGGGATTGCCCGGCCCGGAAGGTACGCACGGCGGAGGCGAGCCGGACGACGCCCTCGGCGAGCTCGGCTTCGCCGTAGAACGCGAAGCTGAGGCGGACCACCGTCGAGGCATCGCGACGCAGCGCACAGCGACTCCCGGGGGTGAAGCTCACCCCATGGTTGGCGCGGGCATGTTCCTGCAGCCGAGTGGTGTCGATGTCGGGGCCGAGATCGACCCAAACGAAGTAGCCGCCCTGCGGCGTCGCGAAACGAGCGGTCGGTAAGTGCTCGCGGAGCGCATCGACGAGCACTTTGGCCCGTTGTGCGTAGGTGCGGCGAAGCTCGGCGATGTGCGTCTGGACGAACCCTCGATCGATGAGTGCGTGGACCAGCGCGGACACGATGGGATTGAGTCCGCCGCCGCTGCGTAGGGCTCCGTGGCCCGCCAAGCGCCCGATGAGCTCCGGCGCGGCGTGGGCCCATCCGAGCCGCAGTCCGGGGCCGAGCAGCTTCGAGAACGATCCGAGCGAGACCACGCGTCCGCGCCCACGATCGTAGCGCATCATCACGGGTGGTGGCGCGGGCCCGAAGTGCAGGGCCGTATAGGGCTCGTCAGCGATGACCACGAACCCGTGGACCTCCGCGAGGTCGACGAGTCGCTGCGCGCGGGCGGGGGCAAGATTGACGCCGGAAGGATTCTGGAACGACGGGATGCAGTACACGTAGTCGATGGTGAGACCCATCTCGAGCTCACGCTCCAGCTGTTCCACATGGAGGCCGTGTTCGTCGACCGGAACCGGGACCACCGTGAGGTGCTGTGCTTGGAAGATCCCGGGCGCGAGGAAGTAGGTGGGGTCCCCGCACGCGACCGTGCCTCCCGGGGATGCGAGGACCTGGCCGACCCAGGCGAGCGCGCTCGAAATGCCGGCGGTGACCAGCAGCTCCGCGGGCACGACCGGGAACTGGTGGAGCTCGGTGAGCAATGTTGCGAGCGCGCGACGAAATCCCTCGTAGCCCGCGATCGCCCCATATTGGAGCAGCAGGGGATCGGCGTCCTTGGTCAAACTCGCAGCCGCGGCTTCGCCGAACGCCGCGAGCGGGAGCAGCGACGGGGACGGCTGACCCAGACCCAGGTCGATGACCTCAGGCGATGCGAGCGTCTGGGGAAATTCTCCGAGCTGGTGCGTGAGCGTCATACTGCAAGGCCGTAGGATCGGTGCGGTCGACGATACCAGGGTGTGGGAGACCTGGGTTCGGCCTATGCTTGCCGCGACACCTCGCCCATGCACGACCCGTCGCTCGTCATCGATCTCGCGACCGTTCTCGCGCTCGCGGGTGTGATCGCAGCCGTGTTTCGGCGCTTCGGTCAGCCCGTGCTGCTCGGATACCTCGCGGTGGGGCTGATCGTGGGCCCGTACCTACCGATCCCGATCTTCGCCGACGTCGCGCGCATCCACGAGCTTTCTGAGCTCGGTGTCGTGCTCGTGATGTTCGCGGTGGGCCTCGAGTTCAGCCTGCGCCGCATGCTCGCCCTCCTTCCGCTCGCGGGGGTGACGGGCGCCGTGCAGATCGCGATGCTCGGATGGGCGGGCTACGTGCTCGGGCTCGCGTTTGGGATGTCACCCATTGGAGCCGTGTTCCTCGGGGCGAGCCTCGCGATCTCGAGTACGATGGTCGTCGCCAAGACGTTCGAGGATACCCCGCCGCCGAGTTCGGTGCGGCGCATGGTGCTCGGAGTCCTGGTGTTGCAGGACGTCGTCGCGATCGCGATGCTGGCCGCGCTCTCGGGTTTGGCGACGGGGGGCTCGCCCTCGGGGGTCCAGCTCGCCAGCATCGTGGCGCGGCTCGTCCTCCTCCTCATCGTGCTCATCGCCGTTGGCTTGCTCATCGTCCCCGTGTTCATCCGTTGGGTCCATCGCCTGCGCAACGCGGAGACGTTGCTGATGGCCTCGATGGGCGTGGGATCGGCGTTCGTGCTGGTCGCGTACGCGTTTGAGTATTCGCTCGCGCTGGGCGCGTTCCTGGGCGGGATGCTCGTGGCCGAGTCTGGCCTCGCCAAGCGGATCGAGCACCTGGTGCAGCCCGTGCGGGACATCTTCGCCGCAGTGTTCTTCGTTTCGGTCGGCATGTCCGTCGATCCGCGGCTCGCGGCGGCGCAGCTCGTTCCGGCGCTCGCCATCGTCGCGGTGATCTTGGGGGGCCAGTTCCTGAGCGTGAGCTTCGCCGGGTTGCTCAGCGGCGTGGGGCTTGGGACGGCGGTGACGGCCGGGCTCGCCCTCGGGCAGATCGGCGAGTTTGCGTTCATCATCACGGGCCTCGGCGTGAGGTCTGGCTATGTCCCCAAAGACCTATATGCGGCCGTCGTGATGGCGGCGGTGTTGACCTCGTTCACGACCCCGCTCGCGGTGGCCCACGCGGCGAAGATCGCGTCTGCCGTGGAGCGGAGACTACCCGACCGCTTCCGCTCCTTGCTCGGGATCTACGAGGCTTGGCTCGAGCAGATCCGACACATGCCGACCGAAGATCGGCGCAAACGAGCCGTTCGCCGCGCGCTGGTGGTGTTGCTCGTCGATGCGACGGGGGTCGCCGTCCTCGTGAACTCGGTTGCGCTCACCCTCGACGATGCCGCCGTTTGGGTCGCACAGGCGTTCGGTATGGAGCCCAGCGTGGCCGCCCTCGTGATCATCGTCGCGACCGCGCTGGCGAGTTTTCCGCTGCTGCTCGGCATCCTGCGTGCCACCGGCAACCTCGGTACGGTGCTCGCCGAGGTCTCGTTTCCTCCCCCGCCGGAGAATCAGGTCGATATGCGGCGAGAGAGCCGACGCCTCGTCGTCGTCGCGATCCAGCTGCTGGCGCTCGTCGCCGTGGGCGCGCCGCTCGTCGCCTTGACGCAGCCGTTCTTGCCGTCGCCATGGAGCGCGATCGTGTTCGTGGCCGTCGTGACGCCGTGCGCCGTCTACTTCTGGCGCCGCGCCGAGACGTTTCATCACCACCTGCGCGCGGGGGCCGAGGCGGTGCTCGCCGTACTCGCCCGCGACCACGACGTGAGCCACGAGAAAACCGTGGCGGATCTCCTGTCGGGCCTCGGGTTCGCCACGCGCATGCGGGTCCCCGCCCGCTCCTTCGTCGTGGGCAAGACGCTCGGTGAGCTCGATCTGCGGGTGCACACGGGCGCTGCGATCCTGGCGATCGCGCGGCCCGAGAACGGGGTGTTCAACCCTTCGGGACACGACCGCCTGTGCGCGGGCGATGAGCTCGCGATCGCCGGGAGCCCCGAGGCCGCGGCGCGGCTCCGGGCGATGCTCGAGGCGGAGACGGACGCCTGGTTGCGGAACCAAGGGGCGAGCGATGACGACTTCGACGATGCCGAGGTCGACCCGTCCGAGACGCCCTAGAGCGCCGACCAGTTTGATTTCGCGTGCTGAGGCGCGTCTGGGGCCGTCCGCGGGTAGGAGCGAGGCCGAAGCTGTGTCGGGCACACTGCGAGCGCCGAGCGACACAGCCGTGGGCGGTCCCA
>Ga0315910_10000259_pt1 | contig 58155 bp, 47 predicted proteins | sample EdamamesoilMG_FD_204470 | JGI IMG/M metagenome (GOLD analysis project Ga0315910, IMG submission 204470) | Garden soil microbial communities collected in Santa Monica, California, United States - Edamame soil | ecosystem: Environmental > Terrestrial > Soil > Garden | place: USA: California... | reverse complement strand
CAAAGCGCTCGTGGCGAAGGCTCCTGCGGAGCCTTCGCAGCGGGGTGCGGCCTTCCTGGCCGCTGAGCACCACTTTCCGAGCGCGACGCCTCAGCGCCGCGGCACGCTCGGCCGCAGCAGGGCCCTTTTCAACGGGCTCAGGGCGTGATCAGCCAGGAGTGCGTCAGCCCGTCGGTCTCGCTGAGCGTCAGCTCCTGCGCCAGCGCGTTGTAGCTCCAGCTCGTCGTGGGAATCCCGTCGCGCATCACGACGGTCGGCGGCGCGGGAACCGCGGTGAACACCACGTCGTCGGGCAGGCCGTCGGCGGTCGAGAGCACGATGTCCAGCGTCGAGGCGGGGTCGAGCCCAGCGCCCAGGCTGTCGACGGTCAGGCGCCTGAGGTTGGAGCTGCCCAGCAGCTTGAACGCGTTGGTCGGCACGTCGATCGTCCACTGGAAGGGCGTGAAATCCTGCGCGGTGTCCTGCTCGACGTAGAAGTGGAAGTACACGCCGTCGTGATCGGCCAGGGTGTTGGCGGAGCTCGGCAAGCTCAGCGTGAACTGCGCCAGCCAGTTGCAGGCCCAGGTCTCGTCGAGCATCTGCCAGCGGTGGTCGTAGACCTCCAGGCCGAAGGGCACCGTGTCGTAGTTGAAGGCCGGCCCGGGCAGCACGCCCACGCTGGGCATGTGCGCGGCGAGCATGTCGCACTGACGGGGAACGTAGGGGATGCCCTCGTGGAAGCTGCGCAGCAGCTGCAACGGCACGTGCGTCAAGTTGCGCGCCAGATCTCTCCCGGGGTGCATCACCGCGGTGCTCGGATCGAAGTCGATCACCGACGAGCGCGCCAGGTTGAAGGGGCTCGCCGAGCCCGCGGTTCCGTTGCCGAACCAGAAGTCGAGGTAGGGTCGCGCGGGCGGGTCGTTGTAGTACGTGTCGCTGAGCGCGACGCCGGCGCTCATCGCGATCAGGGCCGCCAGCATGGGCTTGGACGGGTCGACATGGCGTGCGGCATAGTTCGTGACGCCGCCGCCGCCCATCGAGAAGCCCACGCCGTAGATGCGGTTGCGGTCGATCAAGGGGAAGCGCGCCAGCATGTCCTGGATCACCGCCTCCATGTGCTGCTGGCTGATCAGGGAGGAGAAGTGCTGCGTGTTCGCCGCCAGGGGGCAGACCGCGTACCAGCCCTGGCGCCCGACCTCGGCCGCGAAGTCGGTGTTGACGATCATGTCCTTGTGGGAGGTGCCGAACTTGTGGAACACGACCAGCAGCGGGACCGGCTGCGTCGGCGCGGGCAGGGCCTCCACCCAGTCGTAGAACTCGGGCCAGCCTGTCCCCAGCGAGAGTGAGCTGGTGCCGATCGTGTAGTTGCCCGGGCCGTCGCCGGAGTTCACCACGCCGTTGCCCGGGGGCCCAAAGGCCGCGAGCCGGTCGACGGTGTCCACGATCGAGATCGGATTGTGCACCAGGCCCCTGGGGGCCGCGGTCTGCGCGGCGGCTTGCCGCAGCTCCCCGAACACGGGCAGCGCGAGCAGGATCCAGATGTGGCGAGGGCGCATGGTGCAGGTCTCGCCTCAAGCTTAGATCAGATCCCGGATCCTGGCGATCCGAGCCTTGGGCGCGCGGCTAGCCGCGCTCCAGCACGCGCGCGCTGCCATCCGCGTTGCCGATCACCAGGGTGTGCGCCAGGCCCACGAAAAGGCCGCTTTCGACCACGCCAGGGATCAGGTCCAGCTCGCGCTCGAGGGCGGCGGGATCGGGGATGCCGCCTTGGAATCGGCAGTCCAGGATCCAGTTGCCGTTGTCGGTCACGTAGGCGCCGCCGCCGGGGCCGCAGCGGCGCACGACCTCGGCGCCGCGCCCGAGCAGGGCGCGCTGCACCACCTCGTGGGCGAAGGGCACCACCTCCACGGGCAGCGGGAAGGCGCCCAGGCGTGTCACGAGCTTCTCCGCGCCGACGACGATGATTTCGCGGCGGGTGATGCTGGCGACCACCTTCTCGCGCAGCAAGGCTCCCCCGCCACCCTTGATCATGTGGAAGGCCCCGTCGATCTCGTCGGCGCCGTCGATGGTCACGTCGAGCCACTCGACCTCGCCCAGGTCGGCCAGGGGGACGCCCATGGCCCGCGCCTTGGTCTGGGTGTCCACCGAGGTGGGCACGCCGACGATGTCGAGCCCCTCGCGGACGCGCTCCGCCAGGCGTTCGAGGGTGAAGAACACGGTCGAGCCGGTTCCCAGGCCCACGCGCATGCCGGGCTGGACGAATTCGGCCGCCCGCCGGCCGGCCACCTGCTTGGGGTTGTGCACGCTGGGCTTCCTCGAGCCGGATGGTAGCAGCGCCGAGCCCCCGCCGCGCGGAGCCGGCTGGCGCAGGAAACCTGCACCGGCTATACTGAGACCCAGTCTCAACGGACGATGTTAGCCCCGTGACCAACCTCGACACCCTGTTGCCCGGAGCCCGCGCGCGGCTGGTTTCCGTCGGCGGCGAGCGCGCGTTCCGCTGCCGGCTGATGGAGCTTGGGCTGTTGCCGGGCACGCACCTGCGCCTGGTGCGGCGCGTCGACGTCGGCGGCGTGCTCGAACTCGAAGTGCGCGGCTGCCGCCTGACCGTGCGCCGCGGCGAAGCGCGCCAGTTGCTCGTCGAACTCGCCTGAGGTCCGGAGCCCCGTGCTCCCCGCACCCACGTCCAAGCTCTCCCAGACCCGAGTTCTGCGCGTCGCGCTGGCGGGCAATCCGAACACGGGCAAGACCACGCTGTTCAATCGCCTGACGGGCGGGCAGGGCAAGGTCGGCAACTACCCCGGCGTCACGGTCGAGCGCCAGCAGGGCTGGCTCGGCCTGCCGCGCTCGGGCGAGGTCGAGCTGATCGACGTGCCGGGCACCTACAGCCTCTCCGCGCGCAGCGCCGAGGAGCAGATCGCGATCCAGGCGATCGCCGGTTTGGCGCCGATGGATCGGCCCGATGCGGTGCTGCTGGTCGTCGACGCGACGCAGCTGACGCGCAACCTCTACCTGGTGCTGCAGGCGATCGAGACCGACACGCCGGTGCTGGTCGCGCTGAACATGGTCGACATGCTCGGCACGCGCGGGCTGACGATCGACACCGCGGCCCTGGCGCGCACGCTCGGCGTGCCGGTCGTGGCCATCTCCAGCCAAAGCGGGCAGGGCCTCGACGCGCTGCGCGAGGCGCTCGACGGCGTGTTGTGCACGCCCGAGCTCGGCCGGCCCGGCGCGCGCTGGTTGCCCGAGGATCCGCGGCTCGAAGCCGATGTGCGCGCGATCGAGACGCTGCTGCCGCAGGCCTGGCACCGCGACGAGCCCGCGCGCCGCCATTCGCTCGCGCTGTGGGCGCTGCTCTCCCTCGACGAACAAGATGAGCTGCGCGGAGCCCCCGCCAACCTGCGCGATGGCGTAGCCGCGCGCCGGCGGCTTGCGGCAAGCAGCGGCCGCGACATCGAGGCCGAGATCATCCAGGGCCGCTACGCCTGGATCGACTCGCACGCCGCCGCCTTCCTGCGCGAGACGCCGCCGACGAGCAGCTCGATCACCGATCGCGTCGATCGCGTGCTGCTCAATCCTGCGCTCGGCTTCCCGGTGTTCCTGCTGGCGATGGCGCTGGTGTTCCAGTCGCTGTTCAGCGGCGCGGATCCGGCGATCGCCGCGATCGAAACCTCGTTCAGCTGGCTGCAGGAACGCATCGCGGCCCTGCTGCCCGCGGGCTTGATCAACGACTTCGTCTGCAACGCGCTGATCGAGGGCGTGGGCAGCGTGCTGGTCTTCCTGCCGCAGATCGCGCTGCTGTTCCTGTTCATCGGCCTGATGGAGGACTCCGGCTACATGGCGCGCGTCGCCGTGCTCATGGATCGCCTGATGAAGGCGATCGGCCTGCACGGGCGCGCCTTCGTGCCGATGCTCTCCGGTTACGCCTGCGCCGTGCCCGCGATCATGGCCACGCGCACGATGGAGCGGCGCCGCGACCGCATGCTGACGATGATGGTCATCCCGTTGATGACCTGCTCCGCGCGGCTGCCGGTGTACACGCTGCTGATCGCCGCGCTGTTTCCGGCGACCCTGGTGCTGGGCTTCCTGCCCCTGCAGGGACTCTTGATGGTGGCGATGTACCTCTTCAGCACCGTGGCCGCGCTGGTCTGCGCTGCGGTGCTCGGTCGCACGCTGTTCCGCGGTCCCAAGGTTCCGCTGCTGGTCGAATTGCCGCCCTACCGCCGCCCGCACTGGCCTTCGCTGCTGCGCATGGTCTGGCAGCGCAGCCGCTTGTTCGTGACCCAGGCCGGAGGCGTGATCCTGGGCATCACCTGCCTGATGTGGATCCTGCTCAGCTTCCCGCGCCAGCCCGCGATCGCCGCGCGCTTCGACGCCGAACGCGCCGAGCTGGCCGCCGAGGAACCCTCGAAGCGCGAGCAACTCGAAGCCGCGCTCGACGCGCGCGAGGCCGGCGAGGCGTTGCGCGCGAGTTGGGGCGGACAGCTCGGCCACGTGATGGAACCCGTCATCGCGCCCTTGGGTTTCGACTGGAAGATCGGCGTCGGTCTGCTCGGCGCCTTCGCCGCGCGCGAAGTCTTCATCAGCACGATGGGCGTGGTCTACGGCATCGGCGCCGACGCCACCGAGGACTCACCCAGCCTGCGCGAAAAACTGCACGCCGAACGGCACCCCGACGGCCGCCCGGTGTACACGCCCCTGGTCGGCCTCTCGCTGATGGTCTTTTTCGCGCTCGCCTGCCAATGCATGAGCACGCTGGCCGTCGTGCGCCGCGAAACGCGCTCCTGGGCCTGGCCAACTTTCCTGTTCGTCTACACCGGCGTCCTCGCCTGGCTCGCCAGCTTCGCCGTCTTCCAACTCGGCAGCGCAATCACCTAGGAGCCTGGCACCTTCCCGAACTGTTACCGCCGCTGCTTTCCTAGCGCCGTTGCCGGTGCAACCCAACGCGGCCGTCGCCATCCCCACGCCGTTGAGTCGGACGCACAGTTCGGAAGCGTGCCTGGCTCCGTACTCGTACTGTGGCTCCGTACTCCGGCGTACTAGCCCAACTAGCGAGCCTCTCCGTCATCCAAATCGGCGGCGCCTAGGAGCCTGGCACCCTTCCGAACTGTTGCCGCCGTTGCTTTCCTAGCGCCGTTGCCGGTGCAGCTCGACGCGGCCGTTGCCATCACAGCGCCGTTGAGTCGGACGCAACAGTTCGGAAGGGTGCCTGGCTCCGTACCAAACTCCCCTACGCAACCGACCCCGTCTCCCCCGGATGCCGCAGCATCTTGTCCACCTCGCCGCAGTGCATCTCCTCGGCAAGAATCATCCCGCGCGCATACTCGTCGAGCATCACCGAGCGGTCGCTCACCAGCCCGAGCAGCTCCTTGTACAACCCCAACGTCACCTGCTCGTGCTCCAACGACTCGCGCAGAATCGCGCCAATATCGTGGTTGTGCGTCTCCAGCAGCGGCCCGATCGACAACGAGGGATGCTCGCCCAAATGCGTGATCCACTCCCCCGCCTGCTGCGCATGCCCCATCGCCTCCCCCGCCTGCGTGCGCAACCAGGACACGATCGGTATGCGGTTGTAGCCGAAGACCATCAGCGAGTAGTGCGTGTAGCGCACGACCCCCGCGAGCTCCAACTCGAGGATGCGGTTGAGCACCGCGACGACCGCCTGCGTGTCGAAGGAATCGGCGCGCGCAGGGCGAGCCGCCGGCTTGGAGTTCTGCTTGGCCATGGGAGCAGATGGTAGCGCAACCCAGCGCGGTAGGGAGCCGCGACAGAAAACAACAACGACCCCCGCGACATTCGATCGAGGGGTCGAGGGGGCAGTTGTAGTTTCTTGTCGCGGCTCCGTACGATCGACGAGGTCACGCGGCCTGCAGGAATTCGCGGGCCTTTTCCAGCTCGTGGGCGAGCACGTCGGCCATCGACCCGAAGTCTTCGCTGCGGATGCCGGCGAGCGCGAAGGCCTGGGGGTCGAGGCCGTAGGGCACTTCGGCCAGCTCGACGCCGTGCAGGAAGGCGTGCGTCACCGCTTCGCCCAGGTGCGTGACGCAGGCGAGCCGCGGCTCGACGCGCGCCTGCTGCGGCGTGTGGTGGTGGCGGATGGTGTCGGACAGGGCCTCGGGGAAATTCCATTTCTCCGCGAGCCGCGCGCCGATCTCGGCGTGGTGGAGGCCGACGACGGCGTTCTCGGCGTCCAACAGCGAAGCTCCGCGCGCCACCTCGGCCCGGACGTGCAAGGCGCTGGTGCGCGCGTGGCGCGCCAACACCAGCTGACCGACGTTTTGCAGCAGTCCGCTGGTGTAGGCGCGGTTCTTGTCGACGTGGCCCTGCATGCGCGCGATCAGCGACGAGGCCAGCGCGCCCACGACGCTTTCCTCCCACAGGCGATGCGCGGTCGTCGAGTCGAGATGGCCGTGGTCACGGAAGTAGCGCCCCGAGCACGAGGTCAGCACCAGGTTGACCAGGGTCGACACGCCGAGCAGGTTGGCGGCCTCGGGCAGTGAACCGATCTCGCGCTTGAATCCGTAGTAAGCCGAGTTGCACAGCTTGAGCACCTTGGCCGTGACCGCCGCGTCGGTCTCGATCACGGCGACGAGGTCGCGCGGCACGACGTCGTCGTGCGCGGCGATTTCGACCACACGCGTCGCCACCTGCGGCAACGGCTCCAGACTTTGAATCGCGGCGAGGATGTCCTTGATGTGCGCGCCCAATCGTTGTGCCTCCGTGCAGGCCGCGCGGGAATGGCCCGGCCCTGTCGGAAGGGATTTCGGAGTTGAAGCGCCGGACCCTGAAGCGCTTTCCGGAATCGGCGGCCCGGCGTGCGATTCGTTGCCGGGGAGCGCTCAGCGCGAGGCGACGGTCACGTCCGGCAGGCTCTCCAGCGCACTGGAGACTTGCCCGATCGTCACCAGGTCGCGGAAGCGCCAGGGACGGATCCACTCGGCGCCGGGCGGGTGCACGGTCATGAACGGGATCGAATTGCCGCCCAGTGAATTGAGCAGGCGCTCGGCGGCCTCGGTGCGCGGCGAGGCCGAGGTCATGTCGACGCGGATCGGCACGACGCCCTTCTTGAGCAGCAGACCGCGGATCTTTTCGGAGCTGTACACGACAGCTTCGTTGGTCTTGCAGGTCAGTCACCACTCGGCGGTGAAGTCGAGCATCACCGGCCGGCCCTCGGCCTGGTAGCGCGCGAGGCGTTCGGGGTCGAACATCTCCCAGGCCAGCAGGCCTTCGCCGGGAGTCAGCGAATTCTTCAGCGGCCCGAAGACCGTGTAGCTGCCGCCGGCGGCGATCGCCAGCGCGACCACCAGGGTGCGCAGATGCTGCAGCGAAGTCTGTTCGAAGGTCGCGAACTTGCCCCACCACCAGCAGCCCAGGGCGACGAAAACCAGCATCGCCACCGTGTAGAGCAAGAGGTCCTGGCGCACGCCGACCATCAGGAAGACGACGGTGCCCAAGAGCAGGAAGCCGGTCGCGTGCTTGAAGGTGTGCATCCACGCCCCGGGCTTGGGCAGGAACTTGAGGAAGCCCGGGTTGGAGGTCAGCACCACGTAGGGCGTCGCCATGCCGACGCCGACCATCATGAACACGGCCAGGATCACGTGCGTCGGCTGCGCGACCGCCCAGGCCAGCGTGCTGCCGAGGAAGGGGCCGCTGCATGGCGTGGCCAGGATCGTGGCCATGATGCCCTTGAAGAACGCATCGCGCATGCCCTCGCGCTTGACCGAGGCCAGCTCGCCGACCTTCGAGGGCAGGCCCAGCTCGAAGACGTCGAACAGCGAGAGCGAGAAGGCGAACACGACCGCGACCATCACGATCTTGAAGGTCTCGCTCTGGAATTGCGTGCCCCAGCCCAGTCCAGCGAAGGCGGCCAGCGAAGCGAGCACCGCGAACACCACCAGGATCCCGGCGGCGAAGGCCAGCCCGAGCTGGAACACGCGCTGCTTCGATTCGCCCGCCTGCTGCACGAAGGAGAGCACCTTGATCGAGACCACCGGCAGCACGCAGGGCATCACGTTGAGCACGGCACCGGCGATGAACGCGAACACCAGCCACAGCCACAGGCTGCGGTCGGTCTCGTCGCGCGGTTCGAACTTCGGAGCGCTGAAGGCATCCCACACCGGCGACTTGGGATCGGGGCCGCGGTCGCCGCTGATCTCGAGCGCGCCCGCCGATGCCGCGGGCTTGGACGGGTTGCTCACCGCCGCCGCTCCCGGCACGAGGTCCGCGGGGAACTTGGCGAACAAGGCGTCGGATCCGGGCCCCTCGACCTCGGGCTCCTCGCCGTAGGGAATGCACGAGCCGCCGTCCTCGCAGGTCAAGCCCTCGATCAGCAGCGTGATCTTGGACGCGTCGGCGGTGCCCGATTCGAAGCGCCCCTTGGCGTACAGGACGATCTTGCCCTCGTGGCCGTAGATCCAGCCGTCGCTGCCCCCCGGGCCAACGCCGGGTTGCGGGAGCTTCTTCGGCTCGGGGAACCGCGTCGGCGACCAGACGATGCCCTCGCCGCCCCAGGTGACGGTGGTCTCCGTTCCGACCCCACCGCCGTCGCCCAGGAACTCGTGGTAGAGGTGCCAGTGCGTGGCGATCTTGATCTCGATCGCGGCGCGCACTTCCGCGCCGTCGGTCCTCGCGTACAGGGTTGCGCTGGCCTTCTGTTCTTGGGCCGCGGCGGGAAGCGCCCAAGCGGCGAACAGGGCGAGCAGGATCAGCAGGCGTTTCATCATGGGTGCGTGGCGATCGGACGTGGGCGCTGCGGGCCCTTTAGACTAGCGGTTTCAGGGCTTGGGACCCCCTGGTGACGGATCCACGTCCGGCGAGCGCGGTTCTTGCGGGCGACTTACAGGCCGGCAATCGTGCAAGAATGGGCCCGGCCACGGTTGCGACGCAGGCTGCTCGACCGATGATGCCGATCCGTCGGGACCGCACCCAAGGAGAACTGCCATGCGAAGCACGCTCGCCCCGCTCACCCTGGCTCTGGCGTTCGCCCTGCCCCAGGAACCCAAGGACACGCCTCCGACGCCGCCGCAGAAGGGCGGCTTCCAGGGGGCCGACGTCGCGGCCGCCGCGAAGCGCGAGGAGCTGCTCGGGGCCTGGCAGCTCACCCGCGGCGAGATCCCCGACCTGGGCGCGACGGGCAGCGGCGTCGCGGGTTATGCCCTGTTCATCGAGGGCTACATGTCGATGGAGATCCACGTCCGCGGCAACCTCGGACCCGACAGCGGCAACCTGTTCTTCCAGACCGGCACGCACCGCTGGAAGCTCGACGATCGCTCGATGCTGGAGACCTTCAGCCTGATCGGCGCCAACAATACGGCCCTGGACGAGGGCTATGACTTCGAGACCCCGGGATACCGGCGCGAGTACAAGGTGAGCCTCGACAAGGATCGCCTGATCCTGGAGCGGCCCGACCGCACCGCGCGCTTCACGTTCATGCGTCTGGGCAAGCTGCGCTATCCCGACTCGGAAAAGTCCGGCGGGGTCGACTTCTACGGCCGGCCGATCAAGCCCAAGCCCGAGGAAGACAAGCCCAAGGAGAAGCGCGACGGCTGAGCGCGATGGCTGAGGCGCAACGGCTGAGGCGCAACGGCTGAGCGCGACGCCTGAGGCGCGACGCCTGAGCGCGACGCCTGCGCGCGACGCGTGCGCGCGACGCCTGAGCGCGGAGGCGCTATCGCGCGGCGCGCGGGCGCCAGGCCACGAGGCGGAAGCCGTCGTTGTCTCCCGGGCGCGTGGGATTGCCCCCCGCCACGTAGGCGGAGTGGAACTCCTCGGAGTGCTGGTCCCACGAAACGTGCTTGTGACCTCCACACCAGGGACGCAGGTCGGCGGCGGCGTAGCTGCCCACGCACAGCTCGAACAGATTGCCGGCCATGTCGCGCACGCCGAAGGGCGAGTCGTCGACCGGGAAGCGCAGACCCGGCTCGAGGACGCTCCCGTTGGGGTCGAGGTGCGCGCGCGGCAGCGAGCCGCGGCAGAAGTCCGCGCGGCCCTCGCTGCCCCAGGGAAAGATCCTGGCATCCGCTCCGCGCGCGGCCTTCTCCCACTCGTCGCGGGTCGGCAGGCGGAAGTACCAGCCGGCCTTTCCGGCGGGCGACGAGATCGTGAGCCAGGCGGAGTAGGCGTCCACGTCCTCGCAGCTCAGGCCCGCGACCGGCAGCGACAGGTCGCCGCTGAACTCATAGCGTCCTCCGACCTGCCGCCATCCGGGCAAGATCGAGCACAAGGGTCTCCAGTACAGCTGGCCGGTCTCCGGCTTGCGCGGGATGCGCAGGTGCGTGCCTTGCCGTTTGCCCTCCTCGATCGCAAGGCGCGCCGAGTCGTCGTGCAGGAACTCGAGGTACTCCGCGATCGTCAGCTCCTTGCGCGCGATCCAGAACTCGTCGAGCCAAACTTTCTCGCGGGCACGCACGTTGACGTTCGAGACCTTCTCGCCGAACTCGCACTCCCCGGCCGCGACGTGCAGGAAGCCGGGAAGCGCGTCGCGCTCGGACAGCAGATCCGCGCGCAGTTCCAGGCTGCGATCGGCTTCGACGACGAACGGCAGGCGCAGATCGGCGTAGCCGGGCGCGCGCGCGACCAGCAGGTAGCTGCCCGGCGCCGGATCGGCGCTGCAGCCCGACAGGGAACCGAGCAGGTTGCCGGCGTCGAAGACCAGCGGGTTCGCGCTCAGCAGCAGCGAAAGGCCCAGACGCCGGCGGCCGGGGCAAACCTGCTTGCGCAGGCGACCCTGCGAGAGCACGAGCAGCTCGACGCCCTCGGCCGGCAATTCGGCCTCCAGCGCCTGCTGCAGGCTGAGCATCCGCGGTGAGGGTTCTCGCCCGCGGCGTTGGACCGCGATCGCGACGGTTCCCGAAGCCGATTCGACCAGCGCTTCCACCGCGGAGTTCCCCAGCGCGGGGCCGAGGATCAGGTCGCGCTCGAACTCCGTGGGATCGTCCACGCTTCCCAGGCGCACGACGGGATCGAAGGGCAGGTAGCGCGCGGGCTGCTGCGCGTCGGATTCGACCACCAGGCGCGCATCGATCGCCCGGCCGGCGATCGCGACGATGCAGTCGTTGCGGCGCAGCCCCAGGCTCTCGCCGAGCGAGCCGGGCTCGACGGCTTCGATCGCCAGCACCAGGTCGCCTGGACAGAAACCCGCGTAGGACTCCGGCGCCTCGGCCAACAGCGGCCAGACGAAGGCACCGGCTCCCTCCGCCGTCGCGACCGGCGCCGGAACGAGCCTGGGCTCGCCCGGCGTGCGGAACTCAGCGTGGGGTCGGTACTCGAAGAGCCACGCTTCGGCGGCGGCGGGAGTGCCGAGCACGCGCAGCCGCCCCGGCGTCGCCGGCGATGCGCCCGAGTTCGCCGAGCGCCTCGAGAGCGCGTTCTGGGCCGCGGAGGAGATCCTGCGCATGCTCTGCGCGACGAAGGTGCTTCCGGGCTGCACCTGCAACAGTCGCTCGACCGTCTCGCGCGCCTGGGCGCAATCCTGCAGGGCCGACTCGGGATCCCTCGCGGCTTGCAGGCCGCGCTGCAGCGCCTGCTCGAGCTCGCCGCCGTAGGCATTCGACGATGCCTGCACGAGGTTCGCGAGTTCATCGTCGAGCGAGTCGATGCTGCGCGCCTCGCCGATCGCGTGCGCGAACTGCTCGAAGTTGGCGCGCGATCCGTCGCGCTGCTCCAGCAGCACGCGTCCTCGCGCCGTGGCCGCGCGCAGCCGCAGATCCGACTCGGAGGTGTCGGGGCGCAGCGCGAAAGCCAGGATCAGGCCGAAGGCGAGCACGGAAGCCGCGGTCAGCGCCGGCCAGAGGTTGCGCCGCACCCAGCGTTTCGCGCGCAAGATCGGCCCCGCCGGCCGCGCGAGGATCGGCTGGAACTCGCGCACGCGCCGCAGGTCCTCGGCCAGGGCCAGCGCCGTCGGATAACGCCGTTCGCGCTCCTTCTCGAGCGCCGAGCTGATGATCGTCGAGAGGTCGCGTCCCAGACGGGGATTGATGCGCCGCGGATCAGGCGTGGGCCCGTGGAGCACTTGGTGGTAGAGCCCTTCCGGCGTCGGGCTCTCGAAGGGCCGGCGCGTCGTCAGGCACTCGAAGAGCACCACGCCCAGCGAATAGATGTCGGTGCGGCGATCGAGTTCACCGCCGGTGCCGGTCAACTGCTCCGGCGAGGAGTACGCGGGCGAGCCGGGCCTGAAGCCGGTCACCGTCAGTGCCGTCGCGTCCGCGCCGAGGTTGCGCGCCACGCCGAAGTCCAGCAGCACGGGCTCGCCCTGCGGCGTGACCATGATGTTCGCCGGCTTGACGTCGCGGTGCAGGATCTTCGCTTCATGCGCGGCGTGCAGGGCGCGCGCGATGGTCTCGAGGAAGCGCACGCACTCCATCAGCGAACCCTCGCGCGCCGCGCCGTCCCCGGCCTGCGCCGCGCTCGCGGCCGCTTCGCCCTGCGCAGCGCGCGGGTCGTAGTGTTCCAGGCCGCGCTCGCGAGCCCGCGCCAGGCCCAGCGAGAGCGTTTCGCCCTCGATGAAGCGCATCGCAACGTAGAGCACGTTGTCCGCGCTGCCGATCTCGTGGATCGTGCAAATTCCGGGGTGCTCGAGCTTGGACGCGAGCGCCGCCTCGCGCCGCAGTCGCTCGGCCGGCTCGGATTGCGACACGTCGGTTCCCAGCAGCACCTTGAGGGCCACGCGCCGCTCCAGTCGCATGTCGACCGCGAGGTACACGATGCCCTGGCCGCCGCGGCCGAGCTCACGCAGCAGACGGAACGGACCCAAGTCGCCGAGCCTGCCGCTGGCTTGCGCCAGCCGAAAATCACCGCCGCCCGGCCGCGCCGAGGGCTCGGACCGCGGCCGCGGCATGCCGCCCGCGAGCGACTGGGCCAGCTCGCGGAAGCGCTCGCGCTCGCCCGGGCCGAGTTCCGTCTTCGAGGCCAGGAACTCGTCCACGCCGAGCGCCTTGCCCGCCAGAGCGAGTCCGAGGTACTCGTCGAACAGCGCTTCGATGCGGTCGGACATGCAGGGACCGAAGCATGGTACCGCGGCGGCGCGCGCGAGCCTGCCGTCGCGAGCGCGCGGGCACGAGCCCTAGGGCGCGAGTCCGCGGGTGCGAGTCCGCGGGTGCGAGGACGCGGACGCGGAAGCGGGCGCAGGCGCGCGGGCGCAGGCGCGAGGACGCGGGCGCGAGGACGAGGAGGCGAGGACGCGGCCCGCACGGTCGCGCGCCATGGCCGCCGCTGATGCAGCAGGGCGAGCCCTTGCGGGCCCGCCCTGCTCGTTCACGCCCGCTCGCGCGCGCTCAGCACTGGCTGAAGCCGCACGAGTGGCACTTCACGCAGCCCTCCTGGAAGGCCAGGGCGCCCGTGCAGGCCGGGCACTTGATCTTGTAGGAGGAGGCGCCGTTGCGCGGAGCGCTGTGCGGCCTGGCGGTCTTCGCGGCCACGTTGACGGTCGCAGCGGCCATCGCGGCGGCGGCGTCCTCGCTGTTCATGTGCGCGGTGCCCAGCAGCAGCGCGTGCAATCCGTACTGCTGCTTCGCATCGAGGTAGCGCTGCAGCGCCTTCGCCAGCCCGTCGGCCAGCGACATGATCCGGCCATCCTTGGTCGGGACCGAGAGCGAGCTGCCGATGCCCTCGAGCTGCTTGAGCGCCAGGTCGAGGTTGCCGTTGCAGCGCAACCACAGCGACAGGATGCGGCAGATCGCCTCCAGGTCCGAGTTGGCCACGTCACCGCCCTTGCCCAGTTGCGCGAAGACCTCGCGCTCGCGGCCGGAGAGCGGCTCGACCGAGACCTTCACGTGCATGTTGCCGAAGGGCGTCATCTGGCGGATGCGCAGGCAGCTCATGATCTCGGGCAGGCGCACCGGCTTGAGGTCGCCGACGTGCGCATTGGGCGCCGTCAGGACTTCGCGGTCCGAGGCCTCGGTCGCCGCCTCGACCGCGGGTGCCTCGGTCGAGGTCGACTGCTTGTGCACGTCGCCCGACTTGGTCAGCGCCATCGGCTGCACGTCGCGGCAGCCGTCGCGGTAGACCGTGACGCCCTTGACGTCCTCGTCGATCGCCAGCTCGTAGATCGCGCGCACGTCGTCGGCCGTCGCATCGTGCGGGAAGTTGATCGTCTTGGAGATCGACGAATCGCAGTGGCGCTGGAAGGCCGCCTGCATCTTCATGTGCCAGTACGGCGAGATGTCGTGGGCACAGACGAAGACCTTCTTGATGTCCTCGGGCACTTCGTCCATGTGCCCGGCCGAGCCTTGTTCGCTGATGCGGTCGATCAGCTCGTCCGAGTAGAAGCCGCGCTCCTTGGCCAGCTTCTCGAAGACGTAGTTGACCTCGCGCATGATCGTCGGCTTGCCTTGGTTGTCCTTCATGACCTGGCGGATGAAGGCCAGGCTGAACATCGGCTCGATGCCGCCCGAGCAGTCGGCGATGATCGAGATCGTGCCCGTGGGCGCGACCGTCGTGGTGTAGGAGTTGCGCAGGCGCCGGCCCAGCTTCTGCCAGTCGGAGCCCTCCCAGGCCGGGAACACGCCGCGCTCCTCGGCCAGCGCCTCGCTGGCCAGGTGCGACTCGTCGTTCATGACCTGCATCACCTTCTCGCCGAAGGCGCAGCCTTCCACCGTGTTGTAGGGGATGCCCAGCTTGTACAGCGCGTCCGCGAAGCCCATCACGCCCAGACCGATGCGGCGCGTGGTCTTCGACATGTTGTCGATCTCGGGCAACGGGTACTTGTTGACCTCGATCACGTTGTCGAGGAAACGCGTCGTGGTGCGGATCAGCTGCTTGTAGTGGTCCCAATCGAAGCGCGCGTTCGCGGCCTCGCCGACGACCAGCGCGCCCAGGTTGATCGAACCCAGGTTGCACGAGTCATAAGGGTGCAGCGGCTGCTCGCCGCAGGGGTTGGTGGCCTCGATCAGCCCGACGTTCTTGATCGGGTTCTTCGCGTTGATGCGGTCGATGAACACGACTCCCGGTTCGCCGGTGCGCCAGGCGTGGTCGATGATCTTGTTCCAGATCTCGCCGACGGTCCAGAACCCGCCGCTCTCGTTGCCCTTCTCGTCCTTCTTCTTGAGCTGGCGCCACTCCTTCGAGCGCGGATTCATCACCTCGTGGACCTTGTCCGGGGTGTTGCGCAGCTCGTTCAAGAAGCGGTCGGTGACCGCGACCGAGATGTTGTAGTTCTGCAGCCGCGACAGATCGTCCTTGAAGGTGATGAACTGCATCACGTCCGGGTGATCGATGCGCAGGATGCCCATGTTCGCGCCGCGGCGGAATGCGCCCTGCTGGATCGCGTCGGTGGCCTTGGAGAAGACCTGGATGAAGGACAGCGGGCCTTCGGTGGTGCCGCCCGAGCTGCGCACGAGGTCGCCCTGGGGACGCAGGCGCGAGAAGGAGAAGCCGGTGCCGCCGCCAGCCTTTTGGATCAGCGCGGTGGCCTTGATCGCGTCGAAGATGCCTTCGATCGAGTCGTCGACCGGCAGCACGAAGCAGGCCGAGAGCATGCCCATCTCGCGACCCGCGTTCATCAGGGTCGGGCTGTTGGGCATGAAGTAGCGCTCGGCCATCACGCCGTAGAACTCGCGAGCGACGGCGAGAGCGCGCTGCGGCGTGCCTCCCTGGAACTTCAGCTCGCCCTTGGCGATGTGCGTCGCGACTCTCCAGTACAGCTGTTTGGGAGTCTCGATGACCTTGCCGGTCTCGGGGTCCTTCTTCAGGTAGCGGCGCTCGAGCACCTTGACCGCGTTCTCGCTGAGCAACGGGTCGCCCGCGTCGCTCGGCGGATCGAGGGCTTCGAGCATCGCGGTCGCCTCGGCGGCCGTCTTGGGGCTGACCATGGTCGCACGCTTTTGAGTCGTAAGGACGGTGGGATTCACGCTGGCGCTCTCCTCGGGGCAAGAACCCGCAGCTCGTGCTCACGGGTGTGGATCTCCGCCGCCCGGCTGGTCGCGCCTCGCACCCGCGCTGGGTACGACAGGAGGCGGCCACACCCACCGGGTAGGCAGACAGAACCCTTTGTCAGACAGGCAATTCCGTCGCCGTGCCGGGAGAGACGACCAGGCTCCGGACCGCCATGGGGAGGGACTCCCATCAGGCAAGTGCGGTGCGCAGAGAAGGTCGTTCAGGCGGTCAGCCCACTACATGTAGTGGGGGGGCGGCGACGCGCATACCATCGCTACGTTGCGCGGCAAGGTCAAGCGCCGACCAAGCCTCCTCGCAAAGATCTTCAAAGCGGGAAGGCGCGAGGGTTTAGGGCGCGAACCAGGCCATCGAGGCCCGGATTGCACGCCTCGCATCCACCGATCTCGCGCGGCCCCGGACGCAGCTAGCGCGCGCCGGCGCGCCGCCGCAGGCGCTCGCGCAAGTTGCGCCACTCCTCGAGGCCCAGCGCAGCGCAGACACCGGCGTAGGCGGCGATCGCGGCCAGGATTCCGGCGCCCAGGGCGAGCACGGCGCGCAGGCCGGTGGCCTGTTCGCCGCCGGTGATCCACAGCCGCGTGCCCCAGGCCGCGGCGGCGCAGAACAGCGTTGCGATTCCCATGCGCAAGAGCCGCGCGCCGAAGTCGGACTGTGTCGCCGGCAGCTTCAGGCGCGTGTGCAGCCCCGGCCACAACAGGGCGAGGTTGAGCCAACCCGAGATCGAGGTGCCCAAGGCGAAGCCATCGGCGTCCATGCGCAGCCCGCGCACGAACAGGAAGTTGAGCAGCGTGTTGCACGCGAGCACGAGCACCGCGATGCGCACCGGCGTCTTGAAGTCGCCGAGCGCGTAGTAGGCGCGGCTGGTCAGTGCGATCGCTCCGGTGGGCAGGATCGACAGCGAGAGCATCGCCAGCGCGCCCGAAGCACGGCCGACGCCGTCCGCGGTGTAGTTGCCGTGCTCGAAGAGCACCGAGCAGATCGGCTGCGCGAGCACGATCAGGCCGACGCTCGCCGGCAGCGCCAGGAAACACACCGCCAGCTGCGCGCGGTCGTGCAGCGCGCGCAGTTCCTCGCGCCGGCCGGTGTGGCCCAGCGCCTTGAGCGAAGGGAACACCGCCGCGGTCGCCGCGGTCGCGATCAGCGCCACCGGGAACTGCTGGATGCGCGTCGCATAGTGGAAGGCCGAGGCGCCGCCCTCGCGCAGCATGCCGTAGGCCATCAGCCCATCGATCATCACGTTGATCTGGTAGACGGCCGCGCCGACCGCCAGGGGCGCGCTGCTGCGCAGCACGTCCCAGGCCAGCGGCACGGCGTCGAAGCCCGCGGCGCGCGGGCCGCCGAACAGGGCGCGGGCGCGCAGCGCCGGCACTTGGATCGCGAGCTGCAACACGCCCGAGAGCAGCACGGCCCAGCACAGCACGCGCGCCATCTGCATCTGCTCGGCCTCGGCCGGTGGCCCCGCCTCCCCCGACCAGGGCAGGCCGTGGCTCCACAGCAGGAAGGCCAAGGCGGCGATCCAGACGACGTTGAGCATCGCGGGCGCGAGGCTCGACATACGGAACTCGCCGCGCACCTGCAGCGCGCCGCTGAAGATCGCCGAGAGGCACACCAGCACGACGTAGGGCGAGAGGCGCAGCGTCAGCTCGCGCACCGGCTGAGGATTCGTTCCCAGCCAGTGCCAGCCCAGGACCGGCAGCACGTCGGGCACCAGCGCGACGAAGGCCATGAGCAGCACGCACAGCGCGAGCAGGATCCACGAGCTCAGGTGCAGCGTGCGCAGGAACAGCGCGCGCCCGGCGCTCTCGCCATGGTCGTGGTCGACCTCGGTCAGCCGCGTCTGCAGCGAGGTCGAGAGCGCGCCCTCGCCCAGCAGGCGGCGGAACAGGTTGGGCACGCGCCAGGCGGTAATGAAGGCGTCGCTGACGATCGATTTGTCGCCGAACAGCGCCGCCATCACCGATTCGCGCGCGTAGCCCATGACGCGCGAGAACAAGGTCAGCGCGGAAACCAGCAGCGTGCGCTGCACGAGCCGCCCGTGGCGCGCGACGACCTGCGGCGCGGCGGAGTTGCTCGGGCTCGCCTGGGGTGGCTGGGGCACGGACGCGCGCTAGGGCAGCAGTTCGGACGCGAGTCGCTGGGCCAGCTTGCCGTCCAGCGCGCCCTTGTGCCGCGCCATGACCGCCTTCATGACGGCGCCGACGTCCTTCTTCGAGCTCAGCTTCAGCTCGGCGATCAGGTCGGCGACGATCTTCTTCGCCGCTGCCTCGTCCATTTGCTTGGGCAAATACGCGGAGATCACCGCGAGTTCAGCGCGCTCCTTGTCGGCGAGATCCTTGCGCCCCGCGCGGTCGAATTGCTCGATCGACTCCGCCCTGCGCTTGGCCGCGCCGGAAAGCGCCGCCATCACGTCCTCCTCGGTCGCGTCGCGGTTGCGGTCGACCTCGCCCTTCTTGACGTCGGAGAGCACCAGGCGCAGCGTGTCGCGCCTCAACTCCTCGCGCGCGAGCATCGCCGTCTTCAGGTCCGCTTCGATCTTGGTCCGCGTGCTCGACATGCTCATTCCTCGTCCGTGGTCTCGTCGGCCTCGTCCTCGCCGGGCGGATCCTGCTCCTCGTCTTCGGCTTCGTCGGCTTCGTCGGCCTCGGACTCGCGCGCTTGCTCCCCGTTCATCAGCAGTCGCGCGCGCCGCGGCGCGGAGATCTGCTGGTATTCCTCGAGCTCGACGGCGTTGATCACCTCCATCGCCACCAGCTGGTCTTCCTCCTTGAGGTTGACCAGGCGCACGCCCTGCGTGTTGCGGCCCATCGGGCGCATCTCGCTCACCGGCGAGCGCACGATCATGCCCTGGGCGGTGATGAACATCGCGTCGTCGGCCTCGCGGCACAACGCCATGCCGACCACCAGGCCGTTGCGTTCGCCGGTCTGTACGTTGATCACGCCCTGGCCGCCGCGACCCTTGAGCGGATACTCCGACACCGCCGTGCGCTTGCCGTGGCCGTGCTGGCAGGCGGTCACGATGAACGCGTCGGGATCGGCGACCAAGAGGCCGACCACGTAGTCGTTCTCCAGCAGGCGGATGCCGCGCACCCCGAACGAGGTGCGGCCCATCGAGCGCGCGGCCTTCTCGTCGAAGCGGATCGCCTTGCCCTGCGCCGAGCCCAAGACCAGCGTGTCGCCGGGCTTGCACAGCGCGACCGCGACGACCTCGTCGTTGTCCTCCAGCTTGATCGCGCGGATGCCGCCCTTCTTCGGGCGCGAGTAGCGCTCCAGCGGTGTCTTCTTGACCGTCCCGTTGCGCGTGGCGAAGAACACGGAGCGCGTGGTGTCGAACTCGGGCACGCGCAGCACGTTGGTGATCACCTCGCCGTCGGCGAGCTCGATCAGGTTCTTCATCGCGCGGCCGGGCGAGGTGCGCGAGGCCTCGGGCAGCTGGTAGACCTTGAGCCAGTACACCTGGCCACGGTTGGAGAAGCACAGCAGGAAGTCGTGCGTGCCGGCGACGAACAGCGACTTGAGCACGTCGCCTTCCTTCGCGTCGGAGCCGATGATCCCGCGCCCGCCGCGCGCCTGCGTGCGGTAGACGTCCAGCGGCGTGCGCTTGATGTAGCCTGCGCGCGAGACCGTGACCGCCATCATCTCCTCGGTGATCAGCTCCTCGATGTCGAAGCCGCCGTCGACCTCCTCGGGGGAGAGCTCGGTACGGCGCGCGTCGCCGTACTTCTTGTCCATGTCGTCGAGGTCCTGCTTGATGATCTCGATCACGCGCGCTGCGCGGTCGAGGATGTCGCGCAAGTCGGCGATCTCGGCCAGGACCTCGTTGAACTCGGCTTCGAGCTTCTCGCGCTCCAGGCCGGTCAGGCGGCCGAGGCGCATGTCGACAATCGCCTGCGACTGGCGCTGCGAGAGCGCGAAGGCCACCGACAGATTCTGCTTGGCTTCCTCCGGGCTCTTGCTGGCGCGGATGATCCTGATCACCTCGTCGATGTTGTCGACGGCGATGCGCAGGCCCTCGAGGATGTGCTTGCGCTCCTCGGCCTTGGCCAGCATGAACAGCGTGCGGCGGCGGATGACCTCCTTGCGGTGCGCGAGGTAGGCGTCGAGCAGCCCGCGCAGGTTGAGCGTGCGCGGCTGGCCGCGGTCGATCACCAGATTGATGATCGACTGCGTGGTCTGCATCGGCGTGTACTGGAAGAGCTGGTTGACGATGACCTGCGCGTCCTCGCCCTTCTTCAGCTCGATCACGAGACGGATGCCGCTGCGGTCCGACTCGTCGCGCACGTCGGAGATGCCGGTGATGCGCCCGTCTTTGACGACCTCGACGATCTTCTCGATGATCGCGGTCTTGCGCACCTGGAACGGGACCTCGGTGACGATGATCGCCTGGCGGTTCTTGACCTCCTCGATCACGTGGCGCGCGCGCACGCGCACCAGCCCGCGGCCGCTGGTGTAGGCCTGCAGCACGCCGCGCCGGCCCATGATGATCCCGCCGGTCGGGAAGTCGGGGCCGGTGACCGTATCGCACAACTCGCCCAGGGTGACGTCGGGGTGCTCGAGCACCAGGCGCAGCGCCGCCGTGATCTCGCGCAGGTTGTGCGGCAGCAGGCTGGTCGCCATTCCGACCGCGATGCCGTCGGACCCGTTGCACAGCAGATTGGGGAAGCGCCCCGGCAGCACGGTCGGTTCCGTGCGCGAGTCGTCGTAGTTGGCTTGCAGGTCGACCGTGTCGCGCTCGAGGTCGTCGAGCATCTCCACCGTCGCGCCCTGCAGGCGCGCTTCCGTGTAGCGCATCGCGGCCGGCGGGTCGCCGTCGATCGAGCCGAAGTTGCCCTGGCCGTCGATCAGCGGGTAGCGCGTCGAGAAGGGCTGCGCGAGGCGCACCAGGGTCGGGTAGACCACCGACTCGCCGTGCGGGTGGTAGTTGCCCGAGGTGTCGCCAGCGATCTTGGCGCACTTGCGGTACTTGGCGCGCGGACCGAGGTTCAGGTCGTTCATCGCGACCAGGATCCGGCGCTGGGAAGGTTTGAGCCCGTCGCGCACGTCCGGGAGCGCCCGCGAGTGGATCACGGAGAGCGCGTACGTCAGGTACGACTCGCGCATCTCGCGCTCGATCGAACGCGGCTCCAGGACTCCTGCGGGGAAGGGCGGCGGGGGCGGCGGCGTGTCGATTCCGGTCATCGCTGGCGGCAAGGAGTTGGTGGCGCGGGGGCCCCTCTGCGGGACGCCACACCGGGCCAAGCGCGTAGTATCTCGCGCGCGGGCGAGCGACGCCAGGGCGCCGAGTACTTAACTATGGTGGGGCTCGACCCCCGCGCGGCGTGCGGAAGGACTGCGGCCGCCGCTCAGGGACCCAGGGAACGCCACAGCGGTTGCAGGGCAGCCTGCCAAGCGGCGGGCACCGCCGCGCGCAGCTCCCCAAGGCCGGGACGGGGCTCGGCCTGGGTCGCGGAGAGCACGCCGCGGACCTGGGCCATGGCCGCGTCGCCGCGCAGCGCCCCCAGGTCGAGCCAGTCCGCCGCCGCCTGGAACTCGCGCTGCGCGAACGCCTCCCGGGCCCGCGCCTCCAGTTCGGCCGCATCGCCGCGCTCCAGCGAGGTGCCGCGCCCGACCAGGCGCAGGAGGTCGGCGTCCTCGATCCGGGCGTGCTCCAGCCGGCTCGCGGCCTGGGCGTAGTCGCCCTGGCGCAGTTCCAGCACGACGCGGTCGCGCGGCCACTGCTGGATCAGGCCGCGCAGCTCCAGGCCCATGACCAGCACGAAGCCCAGGAAACCGGCGCGGGCGAGCCAGGCCAGCCGGCGCTCGAGGCGCTGCCCCACCCGTGGGTCGCGGCTGACGTCGACCAGGAAAGCGACCCGACGCTCGGTGGAGAAGTGCCTCCAGGAGGTCCGCGCCCTGCCGTGCGCTCCGCTGACCTCTTCCAACGCCTGGATCAAGGGGTTGGGATCGCCGAGCAGGCGCAGGCTGTACAGATCCGCCTGCAGCTCGAAACGCCGCGACATCCAGCCGAAGCCCAGGGCCCACGCGCCCATGGCCGCGGCCAAGACCGCGCCCGACCACAGCGGGTCGCCGGGGAAGAGCTGCGTGCTCAGCAGGTCAGCGCCGAACAGGGCGGCAAAGGCCCAGGCCGCGAAGATCGACACGTGGTGGTGCTTGGCGTGGCCGATCTCGTGGGCGAAGACGCTGGCGAGCTGGCGCAGATCGAGCTGCGCCAGCAGCAGATCCGAGAACAGCACGACGCGCTGTCGCGGGAACAGCCCGATGATCGCCGCGTTGGCCACGCTCTGGCCGGTGCGCCAGACGAACAGCTGCTTGCAGCGGAAATCCGCCAGGGTCGCGACGCTCTCCAGCAGGCTGCGCTCGCTGCTCTCGGGCAGCGCCTGGGTCTCCCACGTGTTGCGCAGCAGCCAGGGCACGCAGGCGGCGAACAGCAGCAGCATCGCCGCCGCGTAGGCCGCGTTCCACAGCGCGACGGTCTCCACGCCCTCGCGCAGGTTCGGGATCAGGCCCAGCGACCACGAGATCATCACGTAGCCGGCGATCGGCAGCAGCGATGCCGCGAACAGGCGCGTCTGGAAGCGCCAGCTCGCGCTCGCCAGCGCGCGCGAACCGCCCAGGGCGCGCGAGCGCGCTTCGATCGAGATCAGGGTGTAGACCGCCAGCGGCGCGAGCGTCGCGAGCAGCAGCGGCGTGGGCCAGTCCATCAACCGCGCCGAGCGGCCGGCCCAGCGCTCCAGCAGCTCGATCCAGCCGCCCTGCAGCACCGCCACGGCGTGCAGCAATGCGGGCGACAGGCCCAGCAGCAACAGGCAGCGCTCCGCGGCGCCGAAGCGGCCACGCAAGTACAGGCGTCGGGTCAGCGCCGACAAGAGGTGCGGGACGCAGGCCAGCGCCAGCACCAGACCCAGTCGCGGCGTGGAAGGCAGCAGTCCTTCCTCCCAGGCGACTTGCGCCAGCAGCGCCAGGCCGATGTGGATCAGGTAGCCCACGGCGCCGCGCGCGCGATCAGCGCGCGACGAGATCCCTGAACTCGTCCTCGAGCATGCGCCGCAGCGCCGATTCGGACAGGAACCCGGGCCGTTCGGTGACGCGCAGCACCAGGGCATCGGCCTCGATCGCGTACTGCGCGCGCACGCTGCCCAGGAAGCCGGCGTCCTTCGCGATCGTGCCGCTGCGCCCGTCGGCGGCGGGCACGATCTCGAGATCGTGGAGCGCGGCGGCCGCGAGCAGGCGGCGCGTGAGCTCCTGCGCTTCGAGCGCGTGCGGCAGGCGCAGCTCCATGCTCAGCTCACGACGCGCGAGAGCGGCGCTCGCCATTCGCCCGCCGCCAGCGTTTCGCAGGCGCCGCTCATGCGCACCTCGCCCGCGGCCTTGTCCCAGTCGATGCGCAGCACGCCTCCGGGCAGCTTGACGTCGATCGGCGTGCTGGCGCGCTGCGTGACCACCGCGGCGACGGCCGCGGCGCAGGCTCCGGTGCCGCAGGCCGCGGTCTCGCCGACGCCGCGCTCCCACACGCGCATCGAAAGCCCTTGCGCGCCGACGCGCACGAACTCGACGTTGGTGCGCCCTGGAAAATGGCGGTGGCGCTCCAGCTCGGCGCCGAGCGTCTGCACCGGCGCGTCGCGCTCGTCGTGCACGAAGAGCACGCAATGCGGATTGCCCATGTCGACCAGCGTGACCTCGTGCGCGCCGTGCGCGGTCTTCAACGTGACGCGGCGCTCGCCGACGCGCGGTTCGCCCATCGAGATCTGCGCGCCGACGATCCTGCCCGCGCCGTCGCGCAGCACGCGCGCGGCGCGCAGGCCCGCATCGGTCTCGATGTCGAAGTCGTCGGAGCCGACGTGTTCGCGCTCGCGCGCGATCATCGCGATGCAGCGCAGTCCATTGCCGCAGGACTCCGGCCGGCTGCCGTCGGCGTTGTGCACCAGCATGCGGCAGTGGCCGCGTTCGCGCGGCGGCAGCAGCAGCAGCACGCCGTCGAGCCGCGCCTGGCTGCGCGGCGTGGTCTCGACGCCGGGGAGATCCGACAACGGCTCGGCGCACAGCTCGCGCGCCGCGGCCGCGGGATCGGCGGGCAATTCCTCGCGGAAGCCGTCGAAGAGCGCGAACACGTTGCCCGTGCCGGAGACCAGGCTGAATTTCATCGCGCGCCTCCCGCGGGCAGCTTCTGCGTGTTCTTGAAGTGCAGCTTGGCCACCTGCCCCAGCTTGTCGCGGCCGTGCAGCGCGACGAAGCGCCGCGCAGCAGCGTCGACCGGCGAGCCCGCGCCCTTGCACAGGTCGAGGCCGAATTCCTCCGACAGTCCGCGCAAGCCGAGCAGGAACTGCTCGCGTGCGATCACGCTGGCCGCGGCCACCGCGGGCACGCTCTCGGCACGCGGATGCTGCACGAGTTCCACGTCGGTTCCGGCCAGGGCCTGCTGCATGACTTTGGCGTTGGCGAACTGGTCGACGAGCACGCGCATGCCCGGCCGCGCGAGCTCGCGGATCGCCTGGGCGTGTAGGTCGGCCAGCAGCGGATTCAAGTTCTTGTAGCGCGCGTGCGCGGCGTTGTACTCCGGCGGAGCGAAACGCGCGAGCGCGTGCGGCACGCTGCCGCGCAGGGCCGCGCCCAAACGCAGGCAGGCTTCGTCGCTCATCTGCTTGGAGTCGCGGATCGGCCCGCCCAGGATCCTGCGCGACTCCTCGGGCTCCAGGCGCACCGCGCAGACCACCAGCGGCCCGAAGTAGTCGCCCTTGCCCGACTCGTCGCTGCCGACCATGGGCACGAAGGCCTCCTCGGCCGGCTGCGTCGGGCTCGAGGGCCGAGGCGGCGTCTCGGCGGCGCTCTCGACGTAGCGCCGCATGAACAGGTCGGGTTGGTCGCCTTGAACCACCAGCTTGCCGGAGGCATAGGCCGTGGCCACCACGCCCTCGCCCTTGGCCGAAAACAGCGCGTGGGGAACCGCGCGGAAATCGAAGGCGCCGCGCTCGAGCAGGGCCTTCAAGCGAACCATGCGCGGATTCGTCAGCGCGACGACGAGGGTGCTTTGAGCCACGCGCAGATTCTGGCACGCTCATGCGCGAGCGCAAAGCCGCACGCCCGCTTCCGCATGCAGCCCCTTCAGGAACCCGAGGAATTCGACAGCGGACTTGCCTGCGACGTCGACCTGACGCGACCAAGGCTGCTCGAAACTCCGTGGGGCAGCTTCGCCTTGTTCCGCGTCGACGCGCAAGTGCTGTGCGTGCAGGCGTTCTGTCCGCACCTCGAGGGCCCGCTCTTCCAGGGCTCGGTCGCGCGCGGCGAGGTCACCTGTCCCTGGCACCTGTGGCGCTACGACCTGCGCAGCGGCCGGCGCACGGACTGGAAGAATCCGCGCAGCGGCCCGGACGCGCGATCCCTGTGGGTCAGCGCCGTGAGCACCGGACCGGCGGGCACGCTGGTGCTCGCCCGTCCGACGCGAGGCTGATCAGTTCGGCTTGACGTACACGCCCTTGGCGATCACGGTCAGGTTGCCCTGCTCGTCCTTCTTCAGCGTGCCGCGCACGACGACCTCGCGCAGGTGATCGAGCCCGTTCCAGCCCTGCGCCGAACCCATCGCGAGCTTCTCGCCGTCGCGCAGCTCGATCGCGACGGTGCCCTGGCTCAGGCGCTTGGGATCCTCGCAGCAGTAGTCCCAGGGCGTTTCGCAGCCCATGTCGTCCTCCGGGTCGGCGCAGGACTTCAGCGACATGTCGGCCATGGTGAACACGGCGCGCGTGGCGACGAAGTCCTTGGCGCGGCCGACCAGGGTCACCTCGCTGCCGTCCGCGGCGTTGGCGCGCGCGTCGAGAACGCTGATCGCCGGAGTCGGCGCGCTGTCCAGCCGCAGCGCGGCTGGCAACGCGATCGAGGTGTTGGACGGAGCCGGCGGCGGGGCTGTTTCCTTGCCGCAGGCGCACAACAGGGGAAGCAACGCGAAGAGCACTCGGATCGACATGGGCTTTCCTTTCAGGGTTCCTTGAGGGCGGAGGCGATGGACATGCGTTGGACGCGCCAGGCGGCGGGCGCCGCGCCGAGCAGTCCGAGCAGCAGCACGCCGCCGAAGCCGACCAGCACGCTGTGCGCGTCGACGTCCAGGCGGAAGGCGCTCATCGAGATGCGGATCGCGACGTCCTTGAGCAGCAGTTTGGCGAGCAGCAGGCCGAACACGCCTCCCGCGGCGGCGATCAGCACGGATTCCTGCGCCAGGGAGCGTACCAGGGCCGCGCCGGAATAGCCGACCGCGCGCAGCGAGGCCAGCTCGCGCAGCCGATCCTGCACGGAGGCATTGATCGCGTTGGATCCGCCGAAGACCGCCGCCGCGGCGATCAGCGCCGCCATGGCCCAGGCCAGGGCGCGGATCGGGGCGAAGTAGGCCACCAGTTCGCTGTAGTACACCGACGAGGGGATCACGACGAGCTCGAGGTCCAGGCGGCGCAGCGCGAACAGCTCGAGCTCGGCGAAGTCCTCCGGCTGCTGGACGCGCACGAAGACCGCGGAGCTGTCCTCGCGCTTGGTCAGGCCGCGCACCTCGCTCAGGTCGGCCCAGATCTCGGCTTCGAGCATCGTGCCCGGCGCCGCGAAGCGACCGGCGATCGTGAACTCGCCGCCCTCGAAGCGCAGCAGCGAACCGACGGCCAGCGCTTGCGCGTCCAGGCCCAATTGCTGCGCCGCGAGCCGGCCGACGATCACCTCGCCGCTGCGCGCGGGCCGGCCCTCGATGATCGTGACCGCGTCGTGCACGAGGAAGGCGCGCTCGGTGACCGCGCGCACGAAACCGCGGTACGTGGGCTCGTCGGCCGTTGCGGCCGAGAGCGGTCCGACGCGGACGTTGGTGCCGAAGTGGATCTCGCTCGACACCGCGGGCACGCCGTCGACGTTCAGGAGGCTCTCGACCGAGGCCTCGACCAGCGTCGGCAGGCCCGCCGTCACGGTCGAGCGCAGCAGGTCGCGCTGCGCGACGCTGGAGAGCAGCAGCGCCGTGTCGTCGCGCGCCGCGCCGGAGAAAGTGCGCTCCAATCCGCGCACGAAAGCGGTGGTGCTGACCAGCAGCGCGGCGACCATGGCGCTGGCCAACGCGGTCAAGAACGTGCGCAACGGCCGCCGCGCCAGATTGCGCGCCGCGTAGTCGAAGGGCAGGCGCCGGGCCATCGATCAAGCCTCCCGCAGCGCGACCGCGGCCGGCCTGCGCGCCGAGTTGAGCGCGGGGAAGATGCCCGCCAGGCTGCCGGCGGCCAGGGCGACGGCGATCACGCGCGCCACCAGCGCGGACTGGACCTCGAAGGTCACCGCGACGCCCTCGGCGCCGATCGCGACGTGCGTGAAGGCCACCATCAGCCAGGCCAGCAGCAGGCCGAGCGCGCAGCCCGCGAGCGTCAGGATCCAGGCCTCGCCGAGCACGAGCATCGCGATGTGCCGTTCCTCGAATCCCAGCGTGCGGAACACGCCGAACTCGCGCACGCGCTCCTGCACGGACATGAGCACCGTGTTGGCGACCAGGGCGAGCACGACCGCGACGCAGCCCAGTCCCAGCCAGCGCGCGAAGCGCAGGATCTCGCGCAGGTCGCTGACCGCGCTCTCCAGGAACTCGATCTTGGCGCGCGTGTCGGTGGGTTCCTGAGCGCTCTTGAAGCTGGCGTCGATCGCCGCCGAGATCTGCGTCGCCTGCGCGGCGTCGGCGACCTTGACTTCGAACTGCGTCACCGTGCCCAGTCGATCGACCGGCCCGGCGCGCTGCAGGAACTCCAGGTGCGTGAGGATGACGCTCTCCTCGGTCGGTTCGTCCGAAGCGAAAATGCCTACGACCTTCACGTCGATCCTCCCGAAGCGGAAGGTGTCGCCGACGTCCAGGCCCTTGCGCGCCGCGAAGGCGCGCCCGAGCAGGGCGGCGTCCTTCTCGCGTTCGAAGCGCGCCAGGTCGCCATCGACGAGTCGCAGCTTGCGCGTCGCCAGCATCTGCTCCACCGGCGCGCCCTGGAAGGTCACCAGGTCCAGGCTGGCGCGGCAGTTGTTGAGCAGGATCTTGACCGGCAGCACGCTCTCGACGCCGGGGATGGCGCGGATGCGATCGGTGTAGGACTCGGGCAGGAACGAGGTCTGCGGGCAGTAGCGGTTCTGGCGGTAGACGATCAGCGTGCGCGCGGCCTCGCTCGAGTCCAGCGCGCGGTCCATGCCGCTGGAGAGGCTCTCGACCAGCGTGAACAGCAGCATCGCGCTCGCCACCCCCATCAAGGTGAACAGCGTGCGCAGCGGCCGCCGGCGCAGGTTCTTGGCGGTCAATCGAAGCAGCTTCATCGAACTTCTCCCGCGCTCAGCTCGTGCAGCCGGCCCTTGTCGAGGTGCATGCTGCGCGAGCCGTGCCGCGCCGCGTTTGGATCGTGCGTGACCATGACCACGGTCTTGCCGCGCTCGCCGTGCAGGCGGCTGAGCAGGGTCATCACGCCCGCCGCGGACTCATGGTCCAGGTTGCCCGTCGGCTCGTCGGCGACGAGCAGCGGCGGGTCGGCGACGATCGCGCGCGCGATCGCCACGCGCTGTTCCTGGCCGCCAGAGAGTTGGCGCGGCAGGTGCGCGGCGCGATCGGCGAGGCCGACCGCGGAGAGCGCCAGGCTGACGCGCGCGTGGCGCTCCTCGCGCGAGAGCGGGAACAGCCACAGCGGCAGCTCGACGTTCTCGTAGGCGGTCAGCACCGGCACCAGGTTGGCCTGTTGGAAAACGTAGCCGACGTGCTCGGCGCGCCAGCGCGCCAGCTTGGAGCTCGGCAACGAGGTGAGCTCGGTCCCGCCGACGCTGACCGTGCCCTGTTCGGGTCGGTCGATCGCCGCCAACAGGTTGAGCAGCGTGGTCTTGCCCGAACCCGAGGGGCCGAGCAGCACGAAGAAATCGCCCTGCTCGATGTCCAGGCTGACCGCCTCCAGCGGCATGACCACGTGCTCGCCGCGCGTGTAGCGCTTGGTGACTTCGCGCAACTCGATGTAGCTCACGGTTGCTGCTCCTTTTCGCTGACGCGATCTCCGGGGGACAATTGCGCGCGGCCGCCGTCGATCAGCTTGGCCGACAGGTCCAGGCCGGAGCGCACCTCGACCCACTCGCCGCGCACCGAACCCAGCTCGAGTTCGACGCGCCTGGCCGTGCCCTCGACGCCGTCGACGATCCAGACGTACTTCTCGTCCTCGAGGACGCGCGTGGGAATCTCGACGCTCTCGCCGCCCGATCCCGTCGCGGCGCCCGCCGGGCCCGCACCGGGGTCGGAGAGGAAGCGCACCTGCGCGAGCATCTCCGGCCGCAGCCATTCGTCGCCATCCTCGATGCGCACGTGCACCTGCAGCGTGACCTTCTGGATGTCGGCCTTCTGCACCAGGCGCACGATGCGGCCGGCGTAGGGCTTGCCGGGCCGCGAGTCGCTCGCGACCTCGGCGCGCGCGCCGACCTGCAGCCTGGCGATGTCGCCTTGGGGCACGTCGACGCGCACGCGCAGCTGTGCGGGATCGAAGAGCGTGCACACCAGGGCATCGGCCCCTTCGTCGAGTCGGCTTCCGGGCACAGCGCGGCGCTCGAGGACGATGCCGGCCGCGGGCGCGACGACCTCGGTGCGCGAGAGTCGCAGCTGCGCCTGGTCGCGCGCCACCTGCGCCTTGGCCAGCTCGGACCGGGCGCGTGCGTGCGCGGCCTCGGCATTGGACAGGGCCAGCGAGTCGTTCAGGCGCAGCTCCAGCTCGGTCCTGGCGCGAGCGTACTTCGCGCCGAGCGATTGGACCTGCGCGCGGGCGCTGTCGGTGGAGGCGCGCGACACGTCGAGCTCGGCCTGCGCCGCATCGACGCGCGCCTGCGCGAGTTCGAGCACGCGCGGCGCCGTGGCGCCGTTGGCCTCGAGCTCCTTCTGCAGCGCGAGTTCGTCGCGCTCGACGCGCAGCTGCGCCTCGGCGCGGCGCATGTCGGCCTCGCCCTCCAGGACGTCGGACTTGGCGCCTTCGACGTCGGCCGCGAGCGTGCGTTCACCCTCGGTGACCTCCAGCGCGCGTTCGAAGCGCGTCGCCTCGATCGTCGCGGCGCGCGAGGCCGCGTCGAGCTCCGCCTGCGCCGCGAGCAGCTCGGCTTCCGCGGCTGCGAGCGCCAGCTTCGCGTCCGCGTCGATCAAGCGCGCGATCACCTGGCCGGCCTCGACCCTTTCGGCTTCGAGCACCAGCACTTCGCGCACGACGCCGGGCGTCAACGCGGCGACCTCGATCGGGAAAGGATCCGGCTCGACCCAGCCCGCGGCCTGCAGCAGGATGCGCGGCTGCGCCGTGCTCGGGGCGCCGCCCGCGGCGTGGACCAGGGGACGCGGCCGCACCAGGCTGACCGGCTTGCGCGTCTCGAACACGCCGCGCAGGCTCGTGCCCAGCACGCCGAGGAACACCAGCAGGATCAGCGCCGGCAGCACGATGCGCCAGGGACTGCGCTTGGGTCGCGCGATCGTGGTCGGCGCGCGGCTGAGCGCGGAAAGATCGATGTCGGGGCGAACCTGGCTCACGGCGCCACCTCGCGATCCTGCGCGCGCACGCCGCAGGCTTCCTGGAGATCGAGCTCGAACAGCCGAGCCGTGAGCCGCTCGTCGACCACGGCCAGCGAGGCCATGCGCAACTCGCGCAGGCGCATGGTCCAATCGAAGACGTCGAGCATGCCGAGGTTGAGGCGCCGGGTCACGGCGTCCAGCACCGCGATCGCGGTCTGCTCCATCGGCAGCGCGTGCTCCGCGGCGCGCAGGCGCGATTCCTCGAGTTCCTCGCGCAGGCTTTGCACGCGCGCCAGCGCGGCCAGCAGCGCGTCTTCGAGGCGCTCGCGCGCGCTCTCGCGCTGCTGCACAGCCGCGAGCACGCGCGGCTCGACGCTTCCTGGCCAGGGCAGCTCGGCGTCGAGCAAACCGCCGAGGATCAGGTCGCTGGGCATGAATCGCAAGATCGGGCCGGCTCGCAGCGAGGGCCATGCCTGCGCGGCGATCTCGCGCAGCGCGGCCTCGGCGAGCGCGTACTCGCTGCGCAGCTCGCGCAGCTGCGGATGGTCCGCGAGCAGCTCGAGCGCCGAGACCTCGGGCAGCGACGCTCGATCGCTGTGCAGCAGTTCGGGTCCCGGGCTGCTCAGCGCCTCGTGCTCCGGCCACAGGCCGCTCGCCTGCGCCAGATCCGCGCGCAGCAGGGCCACGCGCGCGCGCTCCTGTGAAATGGCGTGCTCGAGCTCGTGCACCACCAGCTCGGCCATCCGCACGTCGACCTCCGAGAGCCGTCCGCGGCGTCCGAGGATCTCCAGGCGCACATCCTGCAGCTGCACGTCGGCCAGCAGTCCGTGCAGGAGACCCAGACGCGCCTGCGCCGCACCCAGGCGCACGCGCGCGCGTTCGACTTCGAAGTTCGCGTTCCACAGCGCGCGTTCGAGCCCGCTGCGTGCGCGCTCCACCTGCGCGCGGGCGCCCGCCTTTTGCGCGCGGGAGGGTTCGAGACCGAGCAGTCCCAGCAGGTCGAACGTGAGCTCGAGCTTGGTCTCGTCGCCCAGGTTCTCGAAGTCCTCGTTCTCGGCGCCAAGCGCGACGGCCCCCGGCTTGCCCGCGGCGCCGACGCTCTGCAGCGCGGCCGCCAGCTCGCGGCGGGCCATGCGCACCTGCGGGTTCCAGGCGAAGGCGCAGCCGCGCCAGAAGCCCTCGCTGTGCGAATCGGCGAGCTCCTCCACGGTGGGCCGAGCCAAGGCCAGCGGCTCGAGTCCGCTCAGATCGGCGACGTCCGCGATCAGGCGCGGATCACGGGCCTGCAATCCGGCCGCCAGCTCGGCGTCGACCAGCGGCGCGGGCGGCACCGAGGCGCAAGCAGCGCCCAGCGCGAGGATCAACAGCGGGAGACAGAACTGCGGGCGCAGGGGTCGCGCCAAGGACCAGACGGCGAACATCGTGAACTCCTGGACAGGAACGGGAAGGGACGGCGCGCCTGCGCCGCGTCACCACCACACACCGAATCCAGGAATCAAATGCGCAGCGGCACGGGCGCGGCCATCCGCGTCCGGCCCAGGCTGCGCGTCACGATCGTCTTCGAGCGTTCCGCCGGCGGGGGCGGGAAGAGCAACAGGCTCGCTGCGGGCGGCAGGCTCGCTCCGGCGACGCCCGGATCCTGTGCGCTCGACGCGGAGGCCGCGGCCGCGATCGGCCCGCGGCCCTCCAGGTTCAGCTCCAGGCAGCAGCCGCAGCTGTCCTCGCCGGCGCTCAGGCTCAGCGTGTCGCCGGCCGAGCCTTGCGGCGCCTCGCAACACAGCGTCGGCGGGCAGCAGGCGTCGCGCTCGAGCAGCCCGAGGTCCATCAGGCAGACGCGCCCATGGATCGCCCCCGGCGTGCTCATCAGCACGCACAAGAGCATCACGGCGAGGGCTCGCAGCCACTTCGAGCAGCGCTTCACGCCCCTCACTGTGGGTCCGACGGGCCGTTTGGTCAACTTGGTGCCTGGCTGGCGCATGGCGTCGGGCTCGTTTCCGGGCCCCTCGTGCCGGCCTCCATCGGCGGGATCAGGCCGGACTCCGTACCGCGCTGGCTAGAATCCGCCCCTCCCCGCGCCGCGTCCGTGGTCCCCAGGCCCCTCCGGCCATCCCCAAGCCCGCGCGCCTCACCCGGAGCCCCCCGTGGCCAAGATCTACGATTCGATCCTCGACACCATCGGCAACACCCCGCTCGTGCGCCTGAAGAGCGTCGGCAAGAAGACCGGCTGCGAGCTGCTGGGCAAGTGCGAGTTCCTCAACGCCGGCGGCTCGGTCAAGGACCGCATCGGCAAGCACATGGTGCTGGAGGCGGAGAAGAGCGGCCGCATCCGCCCCGGGGACACCTTGATCGAGGCCACCAGCGGCAACACGGGCATCGGCATGGCCCTGGTCGCGGCGATCCGCGGCTACCGGATGATCATCACGATGCCGGAGAAGATGAGCCGCGAGAAGCAGGTGGTGCTCGAGGCCCTCGGCGCGGAAATCATCCGCACGCCGACCGAGGCGGCCTTCGACTCGCCGGACAGCCACATCGGCGTCGCGCGTCAACTGCTCAAGATCCTGCCCAACGCGCACATCCTCGATCAGTACTCCAACCCGGACAATCCGAACGCGCACTACCTTTATACGGGGAAGGAGATCGTCGAGCAGACCGGCGGCAAGCTCGACTACGTCGTGCTGACCGCCGGCACCGGCGGAACCTTGGCCGGCGTCGCCAAGCGCCTGAAGGAGGAGGTTCCCGGCGTGCGGGTCATCGGCGTCGACCCGGTGGGCTCGATCATCGCCGGCCCCGGCCCGATCGGCAGCTACAAGGTCGAAGGCATCGGCTACGACTTCATCCCCAAGGTCTGCGATCGCTCGAACGTCGACGAGTGGGTCAAGACCGAGGACCGCGAGTCCTTCCTGACCGCGCGGCGCCTGATCCGCCACGAGGGCCTCTTGTGCGGCGGCAGTTCGGGCTCCGCGGTCTGGGCCGCGATCCAGGTCGCGCAGCGCGTCGGACCCGGCAAGCGCTTCGTGATCCTGCTGCCCGACTCGGTGCGCAACTACATGACGAAGTTCCTCGATCCGCAATGGATGAAGGAGAACGGCTTCACCGAGAAGAGCTGGGAACAGAACTCGGTCGGCGACCTGCTGCGCAGCCTGCAGCGCCGCGAAGTTCTGACCGCCAACACCGCCGACACCGTGGCGGATTCCGTGCTGACGATGAAGGAGCGCGGCGTCAGCCAGCTGCCGGTGATCGACGAAGGCCGGCTGGTGGGCATCATCACCGAGTCCGACCTGCTGGGAAAACTCGTCGAAGGTCGCGCCGGCCTGGCTTCGACGGTGGCCGAGGTCATGTTCCGCAACGTGCGCACGGTCAACGAGTCCGAGGACGCCGGCGTGCTGACGAAGATGTTCGCCGAGGGACTGGTCGGACTGGTGGTCGACGACGAGCAGCGCCTCAAGGGCCTGGTGTCGAAGATGGACCTGGTCGACTACCTGACCAAGACGCCGAGCGTCTGAACGCTCAAGCTCCGAGCTTCGCGCACAACGTCGTCAGATCCGCCACGTGCAGCGTGGGCGCGTCGCCCGCGGCGAGGCCTTCGCTCTCGCGATCGACGAAGGCGGTCGCGAAGCCGAGCGCGCTCGCGGGGCGGATGTCGTGGAACAGGCTGCAGCCCACGTGCAGCACGCGCGAGGGCGGAAGTTGCAGGCGCCGCAGCGCCTCGCGCCAGTGTTCGTGCCGCGGCTTGTACGAGCGCACTTGTTGCGCGGTGACGATCGGGTCGAACTTCGCGCCCAGCAGGGCGATCGATGCCTCCAGCGTCGAGGTGTCGACGTTGGAGAGCACGCCGAGCCTGAACCGGGCTCCCAGGCGCGCGAGCGCGGCATGGCTCTCGGCGAACGGCGGCCAGGCGCGCATGCTCGCGGCGAAGTCTGCGGCCTGCCTGCCGTCCAACTCGCGCTGTTGGAGCAGGGCGGCGCGTCGAGCGGACTCGGCCACGATCCGCGCGTAGGGCCGGTACTCGCCCTGGATCAACTCGCGGTCCGCCGCATCGCGATCGCGCACGAAGCGTTCGATGTCGATGCCCTGCAGGCCCGGGCAGGCTCGCGCGGCGGCGCGCACGCCGGCGTACCAGTCGATCAGCGTGCCGTAGCAGTCGAAGCTGAGTGCGTCGTAGCCGTTCACGCGATTCTCGAGCGCTGCACCGCCGCGCCGCTCAGGGCGGCTTGGGCAGCCAGCCCTGTTCCTCGACCAGGGCCCGGATCTTCGTGGCCACGATCGCGTAGCCCTCGGGATTGGGGTGGTAGCGATCCCCGCGCAGGAACAGCTGCCGCGGCGGCTGCTGCTCGCGCGCGCTGGCGCGAAAATCGTCGATCAGGTTCACGAAGGGGATCGCGCTCCGCGCACACAGGCCGCTCAACCACTCGACCGCCGAGGCGTCGTAGCGCTCCAGGTAAATCTGGCTCTCGTAGGGGAACAAGAACACGCACAGCTTCGCGCCCACGTCCCGCGAGGCGGCGGCCAGCTCGTCTAGGCGCTGGATCTCGCGCGCGACGCGGACCGGATTCTGCTCCGCCTGGTTTTTCACCTGGCCAGCCAGCTTCTCCGCGGCGGCGTAGTCGCGCTCGCGATTCATGACGTAGTACGTCGCGCGCATCCAGCGGAACGCGGCGAAGCGCCCGAGGAAGTTGCGCAGGTCGTAGGGGATCGCCGCGCGCAGGTTGCCCTTGCCCTGGTGCACGATCTGGTCGACGGCCTTGGTCTGGTTGGGGAAGTCGTTGATGTTGTAGCCGACGACGATCAGGTGCGGCTTGAATTCGCCGGCGCGCCGGCGCAGGACTTCGAGGTAGTGGCGCGGCGAGTAGCCGTTGACGCCCGCATTGGCGACCAGCACGCGCTGGCCCGCGGGCATGCGCTCGGCGATCTGGCGCTCGAACTGGCGCGGCCACGAGTCGGCTTCGAGCACGCCCTTGCCGAAGGTGCAGGAGTCGCCGATGACCAGCACGCGGTACTCGTCCTCGCTCAGCGTGGGCCGCAATTCGCCGCCGCGCAGGCCCAGCGAATCCGTCTCGTACCACGTGCCGTCCCAGCGGCCGGCGAAGTTGCGCTTGTGCACGTGGTCCTGCTGCGCGTCCTTGTCATAGGGATTCGTGTCCCACAACGAGAACTCGCCAGGTTCGGCCAGCCTCGCGGCGAGTTCGGCGAGGACCAGGGCGACGAGCAGCGCCGCGAGCGAGATCGCGAGCTTCTTGAGCAGCGGTCGAAGGGTCATTCGCCTTGCATCCCACCAAGGACGCCGCGGGCGATCAAGGGCGGGCCGGTCTAGAACAGCTCGGCTTGTCCTTCGCGGAGGCTCACGGCCGCGAGCCGCGGGTAGCGCGCCACGAGGCTGGGCGGCGCCGCGACCGAGTTGCCGCGCAAGGCGGCGAGCATCTCCAGCGCGTTGACCATCGCCTTGCCCTCGAAGTGGTTGTTGGTGATCACGAAGGTCTCGTCATGCCCGCGCGCCAATCGGCGCGCGCGCTCGCTCAGCTCCCCCACTTCGGCCGGGGTATACAGGTAGTCGTAGCGCTGGTCGCGGCCGCCCCCGCCGAACCACTGCGCCGCGTTGCGACCGTGCAGGCGCAGGTAGCCCAGCGCTCCAGGAGTCGGATGTTCCGCGGGCGGATGGTCCTTGGAAGCGGGCAGGTCGATCGCGGCCAGGGAACAGCCCAGGCGCTCGATCCGCTTCAGCGCGGCCGGCTCGAACCAGGAGCGATGTCGCAGTTCGAGCACCAGGGGATCGCGCGAGAAGTTCGCCTGCAGTCCCTCCAGGCGCTCGACCGACGCGGGCTCGAAACGAAAGCTGATCGGGAACTGCGCCAGCAGCGCGGCCAGCTTGCCCGAGGCGCGCAGCGGCTCGACGCCGGCGTGGAACTCCCCCACTTCGCGCGACAGCGTGTCGATCGCGGCGGCTCCGTGCGTGAATTCCTGGTGCAGCTTGGCGCTGAATCGGAAGCCGGGCCACTGCGCGACGAGTTCGACCCAGGCCTGCGCGTGCTCGCGGCGCGGCAGCGAATAAAAGCTGCTGTTGATCTCGATCAGGTCGACGTAGCGCGCCAGGTGCGGCAGCGGATGGAAACCGCGAGGCTTGGGGCGCGGGTACACCACGCCCTCCCAGTCGGCGTAGGACCAGCCCGCGGGACCGACGCGGATCACCAGTCCTCCTTGGCGCCGACGTGCGCGAGGCCGCGGCGCTCGCAGTCGAACATGCGCGTGCGGATCAGCTCGGCCGCGGCCGCCATTTCCTCCTCGCGCAGCTTGCGCGGCACCTGGATGGGCTCGCCAAAGACCAGCGCGACGCGCGCGAAAGGCTTGGGGATCGTGAACGAGTCCCAGCTGCGCAGTCGCCACGCGCGGTCGCTCACCAGGCCCATCGGGACCACGGGGAAGCCCGTGGCGCGAGAGAGCCACGCGAGCCCCGGGTTCACCGAGTGCCGCGGACCGCGCGGACCGTCCGGCGTGAGCACGACCACGCCGCCGCTCTCGAGTTCGCGGAGCATCGTGCGCACCGCGCGCGCGCCGCCTCGGCTGGAGGACCCACGGATCACGCGGTAGCCGAAGCTGCCCAGCAGGCGCACGGAGATGTCGCCATCGGCGCTGGGCGAGACCAGCACCGCCCAGTTGCGCTTGCGGCCAAACTCGACGCCGAGCAGGATGCGGCCGTGCCACAGCGCGATCATGCACCCCGCGCCGGCGATCGGCGTGGCGTCGGGCCTGCGTTCGCCGGCCGCGCCGAGGTGCTCCAGGCCGAGGATCTCGGTCTTCCAGGTCCAAGACAGCAACCGGACGAGGGACGGACCGAAGGCACGCATCATCGGTCCGCCGATCGCGCGACGAAGCTCGCGCTTGCGCTTGCGGGAGATCCAGGGCTGCGGCGTCACTTGCGCTGATGATACGGAGTACGGAGCCAGAGCACTTTTTCCCCGCTGCGCCACGCCTCGCGTGAGGCGGGGTACGGAAGTACGGAGCCAGGGCACTTTTTCCGTGCTGCGTCACGCCCCGCGCGAGGCGTGGATTGCGCCCGCTTCACGCGAGGCGTGGCGTAGCGGGGAAAGAGTGCCCTGGCTCCGTGCTCTCTTGGCCGGGTGCGTGGCCGTTGCCGTCTTCTGTCGCGGCTCCGTGCTTACGGGCTGACGAGATCGTCCCCCGCGCCCTGTTGGTCGACGCCGTCCGTGCCCATCGAGGACAGGCGATAGCGCGCGCCGCCTTCGAGCAGCTCGTAGACGAAGTCGCGCCCCCAACCGTCCATCGGCAGCACGCCCTGCTTGAGGAAGCCGGAGGGGTAGTTCTTGGTCGCCACCAGCAGCGCGTCGAGCTTGCCCGGATACTTGCCGGTGTCCATCTGGTAGACCGCGATCGCCGTCGCGAGCTGGCGCATCGACTCGCGCGTCTTGGTCGCCTCGGCCTCGGCGGGCTTGGCGTCGACGGGAGTGAGCTCGACGGTCTCCGTGAACTCCGACTCGTCGCCGCCGATCTCGTCCTCCGGCTGCCCGGACTTGTCCACGACCCATCCGCCGACCAGGCCGACGCCGATCAGCCCCGCCCAGGTCTCGGGCCCGAACGAGGACTCGTTGCGCACGTAGCTTCCGTTGGGAATCATGCGCGAGTAGAAGATCGTCGGCTTGTAGAAGCGCGTGAACACGCTGGGCTCGGGCAGATTGGTGGCGTCGACCGGGCCGCCCATCAGTCCCAGCAGTCCGCGGCCGCCCGTGTACGCGCCATTGATCAGCGTGGCCCAGTCCATGTAGCCGAAGCTCACTGCGTCGGCGGGCGGAGCCTGCGCCGGCGTGGCGATCGCGTGCACGCCCTGCTCCTCGCCGAGCGCGCGCTTGATCTCCTTCTTGATGTGCATGGAGTTCAAGGTCACCAGCAGCCGGTTCTTCACGATGCTGATCGAAGGCGAGAAGGCGTTCATCAGCGGGTTGAGGTCCTCGCCCTCTTCGCCGCCGAAGCTGAACGTCCACACCGGCGCGTCGCGGTAGGGCTTCGAGCGCACCTTGAGTTCCTCGGCGGCCTCGTCGTTGAGCATCGCCATCAGGCCTTCGATGCCGCGCTGCAGCGCAACCGGGTCCTTGACGTCGACCACCAGGGCCATGCCGGGGATGCTGGTCACGCCCTTGAGCGGCAGCAGGTACAGCAGCATTCCCTTGCCCAGGCTGCCGAAGAGGTCGTGCTCGATGCTGAAGTCGTAGCGCTCCTCCAGCTTCTCGACCTCGGCCTGCGCCTGCTCCGCTTCCTCGCCCTCGGCCTGCATGCCCTCCTTCAGCGACGTCCACATCAGCGGGCCATCGAAGCTGGTGGCATACACGCCGATCGCGTCCTCGGGCACCGCGGTCAGCAGGTCCTTGGGCAAGGGGCCCAAGCCCAGTGCCGCGGCGACCGTGCCCGAAGGCTTGACGTACTTGCTCGCCATCTCGGTGATGAAGCGCTCGCCCACCAATTGGATGCGGATCGATGCGTTGGGGAACATGCCCTCGAGCATCTCGAACGTCTCGGCGTCGCCGGAGTCCTCGGAGAGCATCGTGCGCATTGCGTCGGCGTAGTCGGCCAGCCGCAGCGTGCCCTGCACGATCGTGGCCCCCGAGGCGCTGCCGAAGTCCTTCGTCAAGCCGGCGTAGAAAGGCTCGGCCGCGGTCTTCAAGGTCGGATCGGCCATGCGCGCGGCGAAGGCCTCGGGTGTTGCGAGGCCCGCGCCGATCACGAGCATGTTCTGCGCGCGCATCTGCCAGAACTTGAGCCCGCCTTCCGGCGCCGTCCACTCCTGCAGCTCGGCCTGCACGCCCGACATCTGGAAAGGACCGGCGCGCACGGACTGGCTGCCGCTGCTGTCCGCCAGGCCCGCGAGCATGTTGCGCAGCTCGTCGAGCGCCGTCTGGTTCTTGAACTCGATCACGAACTGCATGCCGAGCAGGTCGACGAACTCCGCGCCGAATTCGCTCGCCGCGTCGATGCCGACGTCGGTCGCGTCGCCGCTGCCGCCGGGCTTGCCGTCGGAGCCGAGCGTGCGCAGCGTGTAGCTGCCGTCGGCTGCGGGCACGTATTCATAGGGACGCGACCAGGGATCCAGCGTCGCCGAAGCCTCGAGGCCCAGCGCCGCCAGGTCCTTGGGCAGCGCAGCGCCAGCCTCGTCCACCGGCCCCGCGTAGCCCTCGATCGCGGCGTCGATCGCGGCCAGTTGCTCGGCGATCGTCTGCATGCGCTTCACGCGCGGCGCGAAGTCGGTGAGCCCCTTGCGATCGAGGCTCAGCGAGAACGATGCGGCCTGCACGCCGCCCAGGTAGTGGCGCACGCCTTCCAGCGGCGCGTCGGCGAAAGACTGGGGCATGCCCATCCCCACCAGCGCGTCGGAGACCTGCTGGTTGAAGTCGAAGCCGGTGTCGGCGAGCGCGCCGTAGAAGCCCTGGCGCACGGCTTCGTCGCGCAGCATCTGGCTCATCGGCGCCTTCTCGTAGGCAGCCATCATCTTGGTGACGTCGGGCATCTCGACCATCACGATGGAGTCGACAGGGTGCAGGCGCGCCTGGTTGGCGCCCTGGGGAACGATCGCGAGGGTGATGAGAAGTCCGAGCATGATGGAGTCCGTTCTGGGGTTGGTCCGGCCGGCTACAGGTCCGCGAAGGCGCGCAGCTTGGCCTCGTTGTTCTTGATCTCCTCGGCCAGCGCGAGCGCGGCCTTGGAGACGTCCTTGTTGGTCTTGAGCGCTTCTTTGAGCGCGCCGAGCTTGCCCTGCACCTCGGCGCACTTGCCGTCGAGCGCGAAGGCCAGCAGCAAGCCGGCTTCGTTGATCAGCTTGCCCGAGTTCTGGTTGCCGACGTCGATCTCGAACTTGAAGATGCGATCGAGCGGATCGAGTCCGCCCTTGTTCGTGATGTTGGTCACCGACCACTCGCGCCGCCACGCGGCATTCCCGTCCGCGGCGACGGTGCTGTCGAGCGCGTAGCGTTCGGCGTAGGCGGCGGCCCCGTAGCGGAACCACATGGGCAGTTGCTTCTCGGCCCAGAAAGTCTCGCCGTAGGCGTTGACGCCTTCGCCCTTGGCGAGCTTCGCCAGCGCCTTCGGGCTGGGATCGAGCGCCTCGGCGAAGGACTGCGCAGCGGCGTGGCGCACAAACATCTGGCCGAAGCGATTGCCTTCGTCGTTGGACGCGTTCCAGTACGCAACTCCGGGCAGGGTTTGGCCGGTGCTCGTGAACTCGACGTAGGCCTCGGCCATGAACGAGCCGTGCACCGAGGAAAGGCCGCGCGCTTCCGGCTGCTGCGTGCCGGCCTCGCCGCGCGCGAACAAGCTGTACTGGTCGGTGGAGTTGAGCACGATGACCGGCACCGCTTGCGTCGGCGTCTTGCCGTAGATGCGGATCAAGTCGCGGTAGGCGCGCTCGCAATGCTCGAGCGCCAGCTCCGACACCTTCCGCGAGCAGGTCGAGTACACGATGAAGCGCTCGTTGGCGATCATCCACCAGCGCCCGACCTCGGAGTGGTACTTGTCAGCCGCGTCGAGCGCCAACCACTTGTCGCCGCACTTCCACAGGCCCTTGCCGATGTTCTCGACCTCGGCGGGCGGGATCCAGGTCAGGTCCTGCAGCACCCAGCCTTCGGCGATCTTCCTCTGAATCTCCGCGTCGACCCACTTGCCCGAGGCATCCTTGATCATGCCCTTCTCGAGCATCGGCACGTCGGCGGGTTCGACCAGCGTGCCCTTGTAGATCACCTTGCCGCTGGCCTTGGCTTCGGCCTCGAGCTTCTTGGCCTTGTACTCCTCGAGCTTCTTCGCGTTGTCGTGCCACTTGCCGTCGAACTCGATGTGCCCGAGCAGCTCGTGCGCCTTGCGCTCGCCGTCGTCGAGCTTGAGGATCGCGCGCAGCGTGCTGCGCGCCTCGTTCTTCATGCCGTAGGCGTCGCACCACTCGTGCAGCTTCCACAGCTTCTCGACGCTGCCACTGGCCTCCTTCTTGCGCTTCTCGTACTCCGCCTTCGGATCGCTGGGCGGGTCCTGGATGGAGTCGGCGCGCACCGAGACCGCCGGCAGGCAGCTCGATGCAGCGAGGGGTTGGGGCGCCAGGGCCAGGAGCGCGAGGAGCGCAGACGTCGGTGCGTGCATGGCGTGCTTCATAGGTGGGGAGAGCGGAATCAGCAGGCGGCTTGGGCAGCCCTGCGGGCGCTGGCGCGCCTGCGCGTCACGGGGCTCTCGTGCTAGCCAGGCCTCCGCGCGCAGGTTGCGCTGGACGGCGGCGGGCCCTCGGTCGAACCGAGGGTCCCGGCGACGGCAGGCGGCGTGGAGACTTTGGGTGCAGAGCATAACGAGCGCTGATTTCGATCCCTACCGGCATGGGCCGTCGGGGCGACGGAGGCATGCGCAGCAAGCTGGACCAGAACAAGCGAACCCCGTGCCAGCCTTTACGCCCGACTCACGCGGGCTCCAAGTTGGAGGCTAAAGGGATGGCTACTGGCGTGTGAATGGTTAGTGAACGTCTAATTGCGGGCATCAAGCTCGGCCGCGGCAGCCTGGTCGCTGGAGCGCCGCCCGAACGCTGAGTGGGCCAGGATTGCCCATCTGCGCCGTCCACGCTCCCCGCTCGTACTCGGACCTGCCCGTCCGAAGCCTCGCCGCCGGAGCGCGTGCCAGTTGCATCGCGCCCCACCCTTTCTACAATGCCGCGTTCGCCAGAATCGGGCGCCGGACCGCGCGCGATTTGCCTTCCTTCCAGCGCGGATCGCGCAGCCCTTCCGATTCGGCCCCGTATGGCCCAACACAAAGCCCCCACCGCCGTCACCGTCGCTCCGCTCCGGGAGAAGTCCGGCTTCGACCTGTGGGTCTCGAAGTACTGGTTCCATGTCAGCCTGGTCGTCGTGGCCGCGGTCGTGTTCATCGTGGTGCGCCACAACATGGACAAGAAGACGGTCGCGCTGGTCGACACCAGCTGGGCCAAGCTCAACGGTCGCCTGGACCGCGATCCCAACACGGGCGGCTACAAGAGCGACCCGACGGCGCTCGCCGCGCTTGCGGTCGACCTGAAGGAGACGCCGGCGGGTCCTTCGGCGCGCCTGGTCGAGGTCGAGTCGCGCTTCCAGCTGCGCGACTACGCGGGCGCCTTGACCGCTCTCGAGGCGCTGGTGCGCGAGCACCCAACGCACGCCTACGTGACCGCGGAGTACAAGGTTGGCGACAGCAGGAAGACCCTGGCGGCGATGCTGCGGGACTCGATTGCGGCGAAGCAGGCCTTCGACGCTGGCCACCCCGGGCTTTTCGGCAACGTGCCCCCGCCCGAGGATGCTCCCAAGGTCGTGCTGACCACCGACAAGGGAGCGATCAAGCTCGCGCTCTACACACAGCAGGCGCCGAAACACTGCGAGAACTTCCTAAAGCTCTGCCGTGAAGGCTATTACAACAACACCAAGTTCCACCGGTCGGTGCCCGACTTCATGATCCAGGGCGGCGATCCCAACTCGCGCGAGGGCGATCCGACGACCTGGGGCAACGGCGGACCCGACTACAAGCTCGATCCCGAACCCTCGGAGCTGTTCCACTTCGCCGGCGTGCTCGCCATGGCCAAGAAGGGCGGCGACTCGCAAAGTTCGGGCAGCCAGTTCTACATCACGTCGGATCCCGCGCACGGACTCGACGGTGAGTACACCATCTTCGGCGCGGTGCTCGAAGGCATGAACGTGGTCGAGCTGATCAACCAGGCGCCCAACACGCCGGGCTCGGACCGGCCGGCGACGCCGGTCGTGCTGCTGAGCGTCGAGGTGCTCTAGAGCGAGAGTGCCCCCTGGAGCCGCAGGCTCGAGGCAAGCGCGCCTCTGCTCAGGAGCTGGGTTGACGCGGCTCTCGGTTCGCGTGCCGCCTCGGCCGGCGGCTAGAGCGTGTCCTTGGGAGCGAGCAGCGCCAAGATCCGATCGAGGTCCGCTCGGTTGTAGAATTCGATCTGGACCCGGCCGCGGTAGCCCTCTCCGTTCTGGATGCTGACCTTGGTCGCGAAGCGTGCGCGCAGGCGCGACTCCATGTCGCGCAACCAGGGGGGGCTGGTCTGGGCCGGGACGAGCGGCGTGGTGCTAGCCGGGCGGGCGGGCGCAGCCAGCTCGCGAACGCGACGCTCGGTCTCGCGGACCGAGAGCTCGCCGCGGACCGTCTCTTCGAGCACGGCCTGCTGTGCGCGAGGGTCGCTCAAGCCGAGCAAGGCGCGGGCATGGCCCATGCCGATCAGACCCTTGGCCAGCGCCTCTTGCCCTGCGGCCGGCAGATCCAGAAGCCGCAGGTGGTTGGCGACGGTCGAGCGCTTCAGTCCAACCTTTGCGGCCACTGCATCTTGTGTCAGGGACAGCTGCTCCATCATGAGCTTGTAGCCACGCGCACGCTCGAGCGGATCGAGGTCGCGGCGCTGGACGTTCTCGACCAGGGCAAGCTCGAGCATCTCGGCGTCGCTGACCCCCACCTTGATCATCGCGGGAATGCGCTGCAGTCCGGCCAGGCGCGCCGCGCGCCAACGGCGCTCCCCGGCGATCAGCTGGTACTGCCCCTCGGACATGCGGCGGACGACCACCGGCTGCAGCAGGCCGTGCTGCAGGATGCTGTCGCGCAGCTCTTCGAGGCCGACGGGGTCCATGCTCTTCCGCGGCTGGAAGGGGTTGGGCTGGATCGCGGACAGCTCGATCTCCGAGGGTTCGCGTGCGGGTTCGCGCTCACCGAGCAGCGAGCTGAGGCCTTTTCCGAGTCGACGTTCCATGAGGTCGTGCTCCTGGGTTGCGGTTTGTTCCACGTGGAACACTTGCACGGTAGGCAATTCGGGCCCCGCCTGTCGAGAGCCCACCCGGCTTGCTGGATGGCGGAACAAGCCGGGTACGGCGCGGATGTTCCACGTGGAACAATCACCACCGGGCTTCGACCCACTTGCGTCGGGAACGGCCCGGAGGATTCTGGACAAGCACAGCCCTGGGAGGTTAGACCGACCGCGTGCCCCTCCTCGTCATGCTTCGCTGGCTGGCCCGTGAGTGGGTGCGCAACCCATGGGCTTGGCTGCTAGCCCTGCTCGCCATCCTGCTCGGTCCGATCAGCTGGCTGGCCAGCCCGATCGGCATCACCACGGCGGGGACTGCAACTGGAGTCTATCTTCAGTCCCAATGGTTCCTTTCAGCCTATCTTGGGGCGATTGCTGCCCTGTTGTTGTGCTCCAGGGCTGGCGACGTGTGGGAGGAGCTTGGGCCGATCGCACAAGCGGGCCTGGCCGGCGGTGTCGCAGCGCTGCTGGGATTGCTGCACGCCTCGCTCGCCGTCGCGCCCTACGCGTGGCAGGAGGGGGGACAGGCTCCTGCCTCGGTGGGGGGGATCCTCGTCGTCGCACACTGGGCGGCGCTGACCGCCTTCCTGCAACGACTGCCCTGGCCCCTGGCTGCGCGCTGCGTCGGTTTGACGCTGTTGGGTTGGTGGATCCCCGCGCTGCTGGCCGCCGACTCCGACTGGCAGCGCCTGCGTTGGATCCTGGGACCGGCGAGACATCTTGAGCTGTCCATGGCGGTGGGCGAAACCCCCAGGGGAGTGCTGGCCGATACCATTCCGGTCCTTGCATGGTGGGTCGCCGCGGCGCTGCTCCCTCCACGAAGCGCATTCAGGCGATGAAGTACGGCATCCTCGGCGACATCCACGGGAACCTCTCCGCCTTGGAGGGCGTTCTCGGGTGCATGGACCGCGAGGGCATCGACCAGCTGCTGAGCGTGGGGGACGTGATCGGCTACGGCGCGGCGCCGCTCGAGTGCATCCGCATCTTGCGCGAACGGAATGCTTCGGTGGTGCTCGGCAACCACGATGCCGCCTGCATCGACCGCCTCGACGTCTCGACGTTCAACAACTACGCGCGCACGGCGGTCTCCTGGACCAAGCGCGTGCTGACGCGCGAAGACCGCGCCTGGATCGCGACGCTGCCGATGACCGTGCACCTCGAGCACTGTTCCGTGGCGCACGGAACGCTGCACAAGCCGGAGCTGTACGACTACATCCAGAGCACCACCGACGCGGATCCCTCGCTGGACGAGATGCCGCTGCCGGTCTGCTTCGTCGGCCACTCGCATGTTCCCGTGGCCTTGCTGCGCCTGCGCGACGACCCGACGCGGACCTTCTACACGAAGGAGTCGGTCGTCGACACCGACGAAGCGCACCGCGCGCTGATCAACGTCGGCAGCGTCGGCCAGCCTCGCGACGAGGATCCGCGCGCCGCCTACGCGATCTACGACACCGATGCGGGCAAGGTTTTCATCCACCGCATCGGGTACGACATCCAGCGCGAGATGCGACGCATCCGCGAAGCCGGCCTGCCCGAGATGCTCGCCGCGCGGCTGGAGTGGGGCGTCTGAGACGCCGCCGCGCGGCTCAGCTGCGCGACCTCAGGTACGCCAGCTGCGGGGGCAGCGAGTCCAGACCGCGCTCGCCCAGGCCGTGCTCGAAGAGCAGCTTGATGTCCTGCAGCGGGCGCACGTCGCCGCGGAACACGTAGCGTCGCTCGTCGGAATAGGTGCCGACGGTGACCAGGACCTCGAGGATCGACGCCGCATTGCAGCGGTTGCCGCCGAGCACCAGCTCGACCGGCGTTCCGTAGTGGCCCACGATCCCGACGATCAGCGCCGCAGGCCGCGCGTGCAGCTTCACGTCGGGAGCGAGGTCGAGGCACAACTCCTGCACGTCGGTGTACGCGGGCAGCAGATCCTCGGCGATGCGCCGGCCGCGGCGCAGCAGGGAATCGGCCCAGTACAGCAGCACGTTGAGGATCAGGTCCTGCACCTCGCGGCCCTCGACCACCTGCGCCAGGCGCTGCTGCACCTGATCGCGCCCGCTGCCTTCGTGGCGTTCGACGAAGTGGGTCAGGAAGGTCGCGCACTCCAGCAGGTGCAGGCTCGCCGAGGTCAGGCCGCGCAAGCGCGGCAGGCGCTCGTCGCGCCCCTCCAGCACGGTGTTCTTGATGTAGGTGTCGTAGGTCGATTGCAGGTTGTGCACCGTGGCCTCGTACACACGCGCCTGCTCCTCGGTGCACAGACGCGCCAGGAAGGCCTTGCGGTCGGCAGAGCCTTTGATGCGCCGGATGCGCAGGTCCTCGAGCATCGAACAGGCAGCCAGGAACTTCGCCGCGACCTCGGCGATCTTCTGCTGCTCCTCGGTCGGCTCGTGCTCGCCGACGTTGCGCGGCAACTGCTGGCGCACGGGCCCCACGGCGAAGCTCGCCTCCGAGAAGGTCTCGGGCGTGATCTCCAATCCCAGCGCGTGGCTCTCCTTGCGGATCTCCTCCAGCAGCGCGCCCGAGGTGCGCCGCGTGAAGGCGCGCACGTTGTCGAGCGAGGTGTCGAGGTCGGCGCACTCCGACTCGCTGCACACCGAGCGCACGTCGTAACTCTCGATGCGCGACTCCAGGTGCGCGAGGCTGTACCCGGTGAGCGCGAACCAGCGCAGCGAGGCGACCAGCTCGCGCAGCGTCCCGTAGGCGCGGTTGTAGCGCGCGCCATAGTCGTCCATGAACGACTCGAGGTCCTCCGCCTCGATCATCAGCTGGTAGTAGTGCTTCTTGCCCCACTGCCCGCGACCGTGCGCGAGCAGGGCGTTCGAGAGCTTGAAGAAGGTATGCGACCTGCCCTGCAGCAGGCCGGCGAAGGCGCGCTCGGGGATCACCTCTTCCAGGGACCGTTCGGGAGTCACGGCGAAGTCACGCGTTTCGGTAGGGGACCGCGGCGGCCGGCGCCGCCGAAGGAGGCCGCGGCCAGGGCAGACGATCAAAACACCACTTCGATCCCGAGGCAAACCCGGCTCAAGAAGGTCGGGGTGGGAAGTCGATTCCAAGCCCGAACCGTCCGGCAGACCTCGCACCCCAGGGAGTCCACTATTTCCTCCGAACGCTGCCTGGAGACCTACCTCCAGGAGATCAACGAGATCCCGCTCCTGTCCGCAGACCAGGAGAAGTCCCTGGGACGCCGCATCCAAGCTGGCGACCTGGAGGCGCGGGAGCACATGATCCGAGCCAACCTGCGGCTGGTCGTCTCGATCGCCAAGCGCTACGCCGAGCGCGGGCTTTCGCTGCAGGACCTGATCGCCGAGGGCAACATCGGCCTGCTCAAGGCGGCGGAGAAATTCGACCCCAACGCGGGCTGTCGTTTCTCGACCTACGCCACCTGGTGGATCAAGCAGTCGATCCGCCGCTCGCTGACCAACACCGTCAAGTCGGTGCGGGTCCCGAGCTACATGTCAGAGCTGATCTCCAGATGGCGCGTCGTCACCGGTGAATTGGCCTTCCGTCTCGGCCGCAGCCCGACCTTGGAGGAAGTCGCGCACGAAATGGAGATCCCCGAGGACAACTGGCCCTTGTTCCGCAGAACCGTGGCGACCTCCAGCCTGGGCGCGCAGATCTCGCTCGAGACCTTGACCCAACACCAGGAGACCGTGGCGGACGATTCCAGCCCGCGTCCCGACGAGCAGCTGCTCAACGAGGATCTGATCGAGCGCCTCAGCGACCTGCTGAGCGTGATCGACGAGCGCGAAGCGACGATCCTTCGCCTGCGCTACGGCCTCGGCGACGGCGCCGCGGATCCGATGACGCTCAAGGAGATCGGCAAGGTCATCGGCCTGACGCGCGAGCGCGTGCGGCAGATCGAGCGCGAGGCGCTGCAGAAGCTCTACGGCGTCATGAGCAGCGAGTAGCGCGCCACGCGGAGTGCCGGGCCCGCCTCGGCGCGCGCATCGATTAGAATCGGCGCATCGACGCCGCGATCCACACGCCCACGCCCACGCCCGCGGGCACGCCGCTGTACGTGCACCTGCCGTTCTGCGCGGCGAAGTGTCGCTACTGCGACTTCTTCTCCGTCGCCGGCGAGGGCCAGGACATCGACGGGATGCTGGAGGCCATCCTGCTCGAGGCCCAGCGCTGGGCTCCGCGCGAGCCGCGCACCGTGTTCCTCGGCGGCGGGACTCCCAGTCTCTTGTCGACGTCGCAGCTGCGCTCCTTCCTCGGCCGTCTCGACGAGCTGACCGGCTTCCGCGCGAGCGCGAGCGAGGTGACCGCCGAGTGCAACCCCGAGAGCCTCGATCGCGAGAAGGCCGCGACCCTGCTGGAGCTGGGCGTCGAGCGCCTGTCGATCGGCTTCCAGTCGCTGTCCGAGGAGATGCTGAGCCTCTTCGGCCGCGTGCACAGCGTCGACGATTCCTTCCGCGCCTTCGAGGCCGCGCGCGAAGCCGGGGTGCGCGAGTTGAACATCGACCTGATCTACGCCTACCCCGGGCAGACGCTGGAGCAGTGGGACCGCGACCTGACGCGTGTCCTCGCGCTGCGCCCGGAGCACCTCAGCGCCTACAACCTGACCTTTGAAGAGGAGACGATCTTCAAGCGCTGGCTCGACCAGGGCAAGCTACAGCGCGCGGGCGAAGAACTGGAACTGCAGCTCTTCGAGCGGGTGCGCGCGCGGACCAGCGCAGCAGGCCTGGAGGCCTATGAGATATCCAACTACGCCCTCACTGGGCACCACTGTGCACACAACCTGAATTATTGGCACAACGGTCCCTACCTGGGCCTGGGACCTTCGGCGGTCAGCAAGATCGGGGGCCAGCGCCGCGGCAACACCAAGGCGATCGCGGGCTACACGCGCGGGATCCGCAGCCAAGGCCACGCCGTGCAGTGGCAGGAGTGCCCTCCGGCCCTGGCCCGACTTGGGGAGACCTGGTGGCTCGGCCTGCGGCTGCGCCAGGGACTCGACGCGGCGAGCGCCCGCCTGCGCGCGGGTTGGGATTCGCAAGAGCTGGATCCCGCGCTGGCCATCGCCGAGCGCCTGGAACAGCAGGGGCTGCTGCTGCGCGAGGGCCAGCTCTTCCGGCTCAGCCCCGCCGGCATTCCCCTGGCCGACTTCGTCGGGCGCGAGTTCCTCGAGCTGGGCCTGGAGCCCCAGCGCTGAGCGGCCTGCGCCGGGCTGCACCCGGCCGAATTTGGCCGCGCCCCCGGGAAGGCTCGCACTAGGATGCCCGGCCCATGAGCCCGCCGGTCAACTTCGCCGACCGACTTTGCGCCGCCGTCGAGCGGAAGGCCACCTGCGCCATCGTCGGGCTGGACCCGCACCTCGAGCTGCTGCCGCCGGAGTTCGAGGCGGCGCGCGAGCCCGGACGGCCGCGCAAGGAACGCGCAGCCCGCATGGGGGACTTCTGCCTCCAGCTGCTGGAGCTGGTCGCCCCGCTGGTGCCCGCGGTCAAACCCCAGTCGGCCTTCTTCGAGGTTCTCGGGGCGGATGGGGCGCACCAATGGGAACGCGTGGTGCGCCGCTCCCGCGAGCTGGGCCTGCTGGTCATCGGCGACGTCAAGCGCGGCGACATCAGCAGCACCGCGCGCGCCTACGCCTCCGCCTTCCTCGAAGGCGAGGGGCCCTCCGACCCTACGCGCTGCGACGCCGTGACGCTCTCGCCCTTCCTTGGCGCGGACTCCATCGAGCCCTTCCTCGAGGTCTGCGCTCGCACTGGGGGCGGCATCTTCGTGCTGGTGCGCACCTCCAACCCGGGCAGCGCCGACTTCCAGCGCCTGGGCAAGCCCGAGCTCTCGACGGCGATCGCCGCCTGCGTCTCGCGCTGGGGCGCTGGCCTGGTGGGGGAGTGCGGGCTGTCCGCGGTCGGCGCCGTGGTCGGCGCGACGCACGCCGCCGAGCTGGCGGGCTTCCGCGAGGCGATGCCGCGCACGCCCTTGCTGCTGCCCGGGTACGGCTCGCAGGGCGCGCGCGGCGCCGACGTCGCCGGAGCTTTCCTGGGCGGCCGGCGCGGGGCGCTGGTCAATTCCTCGCGCGGGATCAGCTTTGCATATAAGGAGGCGCGTTACGCCGGGCTTGGCTGGCAGGCCGCCTCGCTGGCGGCGACGCGTGCGATGGTCGAGGACCTCGAGTCCGCCCTCGGGGCAAGCTGATGCGGGTCGAAGCGCTCGAATACGAGATCCTCGGCGTGCACGGCATCGCGAAGGGCCTGCTCGAGCGCACGCTCGAGTTGCCCGGCCTGTGTGTGCCGCGCGAGCTGGCGCAGATCGCGCAGCCGCCCGAGCGCTTCAGCGCGGAGGAACGCGAGCTGCTGGCCAAGACGCTCGAGGCCCAGCTTGCGCCGCTCGCGCCGCACGTCGCGGTGCTCGACGCGGTGCGCCAGCTGGCGCGCCCCGGGACCGCGGTCGTGATCGCCGGCCAGCAACCCGGCTTCCTGTGTTCGCCGCTCTACAACGTGCACAAGGCGCTGCACGTGCTGCGCCTGGCGCGAACGCTGACCGCGGCCTGGGAGCGGCCGGTGGTCGCGATGTTCTGGAATCACGCCGACGACCACGACCTGGCCGAGGTCAACCACGCCTTCGTCGCCAACGAGAACCTCGACCTGCAGAAGATCGGGCTCTCGAGCCTGGCCTCCGGCCGCCAGCCTTTCTCGCGCGTGCTGCTGCGCGAGTCCTCGCAGCGCCTGAGTTCGATCCGCGCCACGTTGGAGGAGCTGCACCGCTCGCAGCCGCACCTGCAGGAAGCGCTGGACCTGTTCATGCCGCGCGACGGCGAGAGTCTCGCGCGCGCATTCACGCGCTCGATGGGCGAGCTCTTCGGTCCGCTGGGCCTGGTGATGCTCGAACCCGACTGGATCCGGCCTGCGCTGACGCGCTCGCTCGCGGAACTCTTGACGCGCGCGCCGCGAGCGGGGAGCGCGGCGAATCTCGCCGCGGCGCTCGCCGAGGGCGCGGCGCAGCTGCACGCGCGCGGGCACCAGCCACAGATCGACCCGTCGAGCGCGGCCTTGTTCTACCGCGTCGACGAGCGCGGCCGCAGCGCGCTGCGGCTGGGCGGCGACGGCCTGCGCTACGACGGCGAGCAGGGCTCGCGTTCCTTCGCGGAGCTCGCGGCCGAGATGGTCGACGATCCGCTGGGCTGGTCGCCGGCGGCGCTGACGCGGCCGATCGCGCAGGATGCCTGCCTGCCGGTGGTGGCCTACGTCGGCGGCCTGGGCGAACTCGCCTACCACGCCCAGCTCGGTCCGCTGCGCGACTTCGCCGGCGTGCCGCGCACCGCCTTCGTGCCGCGCTTCTCGTGCACGCTGGTCGAGCCCGAGGTCGAAGTCTCGCTGGCCAAGCTGGATCTGCGTCCGCGTCAAGTGCTCGAGGCGCGCGGTGCGCTCGAACCCGAGCACGACGAGGCGCCGCCGGTGATCGCGGCGATGCGCGAGATCGCCGAGCGCGCCGGCCGCGACCTGGTGGCGCAGAAGGCAGCGCTGGCGCAGCTCGATCCTGGGCTCGCAGCGAACCTCAAGCGCACCGCCGAACAGATGCAGGCCCTGGTCGAGCGCATGTGCGAAAAGGCCGAGCGCGTGCACCAGAACAACTCCGGCAAGGGCCAGCGCAACCTGCGGCGCGTGTCGCAGGCCTTCTTCCCGCGCGAGTCGCCGCAGGAGCGCGTGATCGGCCCGCTGCCCTTCGTCGCGCGTCACGGCCGCGGCTGGATCGAGGAACTGCTGGCGCACGTGCCGGCGCTGCCGCGAGAACACATGCTCGCCTACCTGGGCGAGCCGGGCGAAGGAGTCGCATGAAGCTGGATCTGCTGGTGATCGGCGCGCATCCCGACGACGCCGAGATCTGCGTCGGAGGCACGATGCTCTTGATGCGCCGCGCCGGGATGCAGGTCGGCGTCGTCGACGTGACGCGCGGCGAGATGGGCACGCGCGGCAGCCTCGCCGACCGCGAAGCGGAGACCGCCGCGGCGAATCGCATCCTGGGGCTCGCCTTGCGCGAGAACCTCGGCCAGCCCGACGGTCGCGTGCAGGTCACGCTGGAGGCGCGCGAGCGGCTGGCGCGGCTGATGCGCGAGTGCGCGCCCGAACTCGTGCTCGCGCACCACACCGAGGACCTGCATCCCGATCACGCGGCCACGGGCGAGCTCGCGCGCCAGGCCTGGTACCTCTCCGGGCTGGCGCGCCTGGCGCAGGAGGACGGAGGCCCGCCCGCGCGCCGGCCGCGGCGCCTGCTGCACTTCATGGGCCACGTGCCCTTCGAGCCCAGCCTGGTGGTCGACATCGGCGCGGTGTGGGAAGCCAAGTGCGAGCTGGTGCGCGCCTACGCCAGCCAGCTGCGCCCGGCGGACAGCGCCGACCAGGGACAGCATTTCCTGTTCGGCGCCGACGTGCTCTCGCGCATGGAGACGCGCGCGCGCTTCTTCGGGGAGCGCATCAGCGCGCGCTACGGCGAGCCGCTGCTGCACCGCGGGCCCCTGTCGGTCGACGATCCGAGCCGGCTCGTCTGACGCGCCCGAGGGGTTACACTCTGCGCCCATGCGACGTCTCGCGCTGATCAACCAGAAGGGCGGCGTCGGCAAGACCACGTCGACCGTCAACCTGGGCGCCGCGCTCGCGCGGCTGGGACGGCGCGTGGTGCTGGTCGACCTCGACCCGCAGGCCAACCTGAGCCTGCACCTGGACTGCGTGCTGCGCTCGGGCGAGGCCTCGACCTACACGGTGCTGCTGGGCAACACGCCTTTCGAGCGCGCGCTGCGCGAGACCGCGACGCCCGGGTTGCGCGTGGTCGGTGCGAACATCGACCTGTCCGGCGCCGAGCTCGAGCTGGCCAGCGCGCTGGGCCGCGAGTCCCTGCTGCGCGACGCGATCGACACCTGGGAGGCTGGCCAGCGCGCGAGCAGCGGGCAGGCGCCGGCCGACTACGTCCTGATCGACTGCCCGCCGAGCCTGGGCCTGCTCTCGGTCAACGGACTGGTCGCGGCCAAGGAAACGGTGATCACGCTGCAGACCGAGTTCTTCGCGCTGCAGGGCATGAGCAAGCTGGTCGACGTGGTGCAGCTGCTGCGCCGCCGACTGAACCCCGGACTGGCGGTGACCGGCATCCTGCCCTGCCTGTACGACAATCGCCTGCGGCTGGCGCGCGAGGTGCTCGGCGAGATCCGCAAGTACTTCCCCGGCGAGGTCTTCCAGCGTCCGATCTCGAAGAACATCAAGCTCGCGGAAGCTCCTTCGTACGGCAAGACGATCTTCGAGTACGCGCCTGAGAGCAGCGGCGCGAACGACTATCACAGCGTGGCGCTGGAGATCATCGCGCAGGAGAGCCGCGACAGCGAGCTCGCCGCGCTGCCGCGGCCGACCAGCGCGGACGCCAGGCCCGCGCGCGCGGCGCGGCCGCTGACCTTCGTGCCGCAGGCCGCGGCACGCGACGAGAGCGACGCGGACGATTCGGACACGACGGAATCGGCGACGGAGCCGGAGAGCTTCGACGAGGCGCGACTGCTGCGCACCAGCGAGCTGCCGCCGCTGCCGTTGGACGCCTTCGAGATCCGACCCGCGTAGGCCAGGCGTGGACTCCAAGCTGCGCATCGGGATCCTGTGCCACCCGACCTACGGGGGCTCGGGCGTGGTGGCCAGCGAGCTGGCGCTGTCGCTCGCCGAAAGCGGCCACGACGTGCACGTGTTCTCGCACGACGTGCCGCCGCGGCTGGCGAGTTCGCCCGGTCCGGTGCAGATGCACCGCGCGCAGGGCATTCCCTATCCGCTGTTCCACTCCACGCCGCACGACCTGGCGATCACCTCGGCGATCCTCGACGTGCACCGCGCGCAGGGCCTGGACGTGCTCCACGCGCACTACGCGTTGCCGCACGCGGTCTCGGCCTTCCTGGCGCGCTCCGCGGCGCAGGCCGACCACTCGCGGCCGGCTCCGCGCGTGGTGACCACGCTGCACGGCACCGACATCACGCTGGTGGGCAACGACCCCTCCTACGCGCCGCTGACGCAGTTCGTGATCTACGCCAGCGATGCGGCAACGGCGGTCTCGGAGTGGCTCGCGGCGCAGACGCGTGCGCGTTTTTGCCCCGACATGGATTGCCCTCGTCCGATCGAGGTCATTCCCAACTTCATCGACGTCGAGCGCTTCCGTCCCGACCTGGTCATGCCCGCCGCGGGCGCGGCGCCGATGGTGGTGCACGTCTCCAACTTCCGCCCGGTCAAGCGCGTGCCCTGGCTGGTGCGCGCCTTCGAGCTGGCCACGCGCGGCACGCGCGCGCAGCTCGTGCTGGTCGGCGACGGCCCCGACCAGTCGGAGTGCCGCGCGATCGTCTCCGAGTTGCGCCTGGGCTCGCGCGTGGTGTTCCTCGGCGAGCGCGACGCGATCCCCGAGCTGATGGCGCCCGCCGACGTGTTCGCGCTGTCCAGCCGCGAGGAGTCCTTCGGACTTTCGGCGCTGGAGGCGATGGCCTGCGGCACGCCGGTGGTCTCGACCGATGCCGGCGGCGTGCACGAGGTGGTCGAGCACGGTGTCTCGGGCCTGCTCTCGCCGGTCGAGGACATGCAGGCCTTCGCTGCGAACCTGGGGAGACTGCTGCGCGATCGCGAGCTGGGAAGGCGCATGGGGCAGGCCGCGCGCGAGCAGGCGGTCGAACGCTTCCGGCGCGAGAAGGTCGTGGTGCGCTACGAGGAGCTCTACCGCCGGGTGCTGGCTGCGCCCCGCTGACATGGGCGTGTACCTCGACCACAACGCCACCACCCCGATGCGCGAGGAGGTGCGCGACCTGATGCGCTCGCTCGCGGAGCAGGAGCTGGGCAACCCCTCCAGCCTGCACGCCTCCGGCCGGCGCGCGCGCCAGATCATCGACAGGGCGCGCGAACAGGCGGCGGCGGCGCTGGGCGTCCACGAGGACACGCTGAGCTTCACCTCGGGCGGCACCGAGGCGAACAACCTGGCGATCCTGGGAGCGATGCGCGCCGGCGCGGGCCCCGGCAAGTTCCTGAGCACCGCCATCGAGCACTCCTCGGTCCTGGGACCGGCCGCGGCCCTGGCGCGCGAGGGCCACGCCTGCGAGCTGGCGCCGGTCGACGGGCAGGGCCGGGTCGACGTGGAGGGCCTGTGCCGGATGGCCCAGGGGGCTCGCCTGCTCAGCGTCATGGCGGCCAACAACGAGATCGGCACCTGCCCGCCCCTGGCGCGGATCGCAGCTGGCCTGCCGCGCGACGCGCAGGGCCGCCGGCCGCTGCTGCACAGCGATGCCGCCCAGGCGATCGGGCGCATCGAGCTGCCCTTCGAGCAGCTGGATCTGGCGAGCCTCTCCGGCCACAAGTTCGGCGGCCCGCTGGGCGTGGGCCTGCTGGTGCACCGCCAGGGCCTGAGGCTCGAGCCGATCGTGCACGGTGGGGGACAGGAATCGGGGCTGCGGCCCGGAACTGAGAACTGCGCGGCGATCGCCGGCCTGGCGCTGGCGCTGGAGCTGGCCTGCCGTGAGCGCGCGGCGTTCGCCTCGCGCGTGCACGGACTGGCCCTCGATCTGTGGCGCAAGCTGTCCGCGGCGGTGCCCGGGTTGAGCCTGCTCGGCCCTCCGCTCGAGGCCGACGTCGATCGGAGCGAGCGCCTTCCGGGGACGTTGAACGTCCTCGCGCACTCGTTTGATGGGAAGGTGCTCCTCACGCGCCTTGATCTGGCGGGGCTCGAGGTCTCGGCGGGCTCGGCCTGCGCCAGCGGATCGCTCGAAGCTTCGCACGTCCTGCTCGCGCTCGGGCTCGACGATGCGCGCGCGCGAGCGGGCTTGCGGCTCTCGCTGGGACGCACGACGCGTGCAGAGGATGTGGACAGAGCTGTGGAAATCCTGCGGAGATCGCTGGGAATTGCGAGCGCACGCTGAACTCCTGCATGGGTTTGCGAACGCGCGGTGAAGAGAGCGCGCTATCTCGTTGACCGCGCGAGATCCGCGCGTTGGAATGCCGCGCCTCCGAACGCTTGCGATGCGGCCTTGCCTGTCGCCGTCGTGAGCGTCCGAAACGTCCCCACCGCCTCCTCGGCGCGAGTCCACGCTCGCCCGATTCCCACTGAACCGAGAGCGCCATGTTGAAGAACCGTCTCGCCGAACCGAATCCGGCTGCCCTCAGGGGCCGCCATCGGCCTTCGCCCCCCCGACGTTCTTCCGGGGTTCCCTCGCTCCAGCGCGCCGAGGCCATCCTGCCCGGTGCCTGGAGCTCGCCCGCGCGCTGATCGGGCGCGACTTCGCCGCCGCTGGCGAGCCCAGGGGCTCACCCGGCATCCGCGTTCGACGGGCCCACCCTTCGAACCGCCCCCTCGGTGCGTGCGCCCGTCGCCTCCGGGGTCTTTCTGCCTCCCGCGCCATCGGCGCGGATCTCCCGCTCGATCCCCTTGCGCCCTTCCGACCGCTTTCCCCATGGATGACCCTCAAGCCCTCGAGAAGCCGACCATGCCTCGCGCCGAGCTGCGGCACGAGGACATGGAGCCGGACTCGAACTCCACGGCGAGCGAAGGCGACGCGCAGGCCTGCGAGCCCGAAATCGACCTCTGCGGGCGCTGGGACGAAGTGCAGACCGCGCTGCAGGGCCTGATCCAGCGCGAACAGTTCGAGACCTGGTTCCGGCGCGCCGACCTGCGCCAGATCGACGAGCGCGGGGTGTGCCTGGCGGTCCAGAACGCCTTCACGCGCGACTGGCTGGCCAAGCACTACCTGGCCGCCATCGAGCGCGCCGTGACCCAGGTCTTCGGCCGCAGGCTCGAGGTCAGCTTCTGCGTCGATGCCGAGCTGGTCGGCGAGCGCCGCGCGCGCGGCACGCCGGGCCCGGCCCCGGCCGGCGCAGCCGCGGCGGAAGCGAACCCCGGCGTGGCCGTCGGGCCGCGCGGCGCGGCGCAGCCCGCGATCGAGGGCGCCGTCAGCCGGCTGATGTGGGCCAGCGACGTGCCGCTCAACCCGCACTACCGCTTCGACAACTTCGTCGTCGGGCCCTGCAACCGCTTCGCGCACGCGGCCTCGCTGGGGGTCAGCGAGAGCCCGGGCAAGAACTACAACCCCTTCTTCCTGCACGGCTCCAACGGCCTGGGCAAGACGCACCTGCTGCAGTCCCTGTGCTACTCGCTGCTGGAGCGCGCGCCGCACACGCGCATCCTCTACCTGTCCTGCGAGACCTTCGTCAACCACTTCATCAGCGCGCTGGAAGACGGCGACCTGACGACCTTCCGCAACAAGTACCGCAACGTCGACGTGCTGGTGATCGACGACATCCACGTGCTGGCCAACAAGGAGCGCACGCAGGAGGAGTTCTTCCACACCTTCAACACGCTGTACAACGCGGGCAAGCAGATCGTGCTGTCCTCGGACACCTCGCCCAAGGAGATCCCGACGCTGCAGGAGCGCCTGGTTTCGCGCTTCAAGTGGGGCCTGGTGACCGAGATCGAGCGTCCGTGCTACGAGACGCGCATGGCGATCCTCAAGCGCAAGAGCCGCGAGCGCGGGCACGAACTGCCCGACGACGTGGCGCGCCTGCTCGCCGAGCACATCGACACCAACATCCGCGAGCTGGAAGGCGCCGTGACCCGCCTGCAGGGCTACGCCTCGCTCAGCGGGCAGGCGCTCACGCCCGAACTCGCCATGCGCGCGCTGCGCGACGTGTTCACGAACACGCGCGCGCAGCTGTCGATGGAGGAGATCCTGCGCGTGGTCACCGCGCACTTCAACATGAAGCTCAGCGAGCTGCAGTCCAAGCGGCGCAGCAACGCGGTGGTCTTCCCGCGCCAGATCGGCATGTACCTGATCCGCAAGAGCACGCGGCATTCGCTGGGCGACATCGGCGGCTTCTTCGGCGGCCGCGACCACTCCACGGTGCTCTACGCGATCGATCGCATCGAACAGCAGATGCAAGCCGATCCGCGCCTCAAGGAGCTCGTCGCCGGCTTCCTCGGCCAGCTTCGGGGCTGACTGTACGGTACCAGGCTCAGCTTCATCATCTGCGCGCGCCGCCGCAGTGCGGCAGCGCGCGCAGATGATGAAGCTGAGCCTGGTACC